>OGUD01000224.1_pt1 | contig 56660 bp, 56 predicted proteins | sample 1573671 | NCBI WGS metagenome assembly OGUD01 (sample SAMEA2582065, study PRJEB24529) | metagenome | biome: Human gut stool | place: China | collected 2011 | reverse complement strand
TTTTCCATGTTCTTTTTTCTGTTCCGAATCATATTTACTTTTCAAAGTACGCATTTCGGCTGTTGCCGATAATAATCACTCAGGATTCCGAGAGATTATTTTGCTTTTTTGTTTCATTGATTCTATATTCATTTTTAGTCGTACGCCCTAAAAATAAATTTCACCAAACATCTCTATTTCTTTATAGCATTCCATTCCTCTAACTGCCTATTTACATCTGCCAAAACATCATTCACACCTTTTTCTCGAAGAGCATTTAGCAGATTCTCATAATCCCCCTCTACATCTTCCGAAAATCCACGGAATAGATTGGAGTATTGATAGAATACCTCTGAAATCCCGTCAATCTCTTTTTTATATGTGCTCCCATCAAACTGAAATCCGGCAATTTTGGAACAGGTATCCTCTTTCTTCTCTATATCAAAAGAATCATTTCCAAACAACCATTTCATCATAAGAGGTACATTCGGAACATTTTCATTGCCGTATTTTAAAAGATGGCTAAGTTCTTCATCTGTAACTGTCAGTTTCAGCAATTCTAACGCCTGTTCTTCATTTTCTCCTTTAAGGACACAGTTCATGCCTCCTGTTCTGTATGATGTATAATGGTTTCCAAGCTTCTTATAAGTCAGAGAAAGTGATGATTTTCCAGCCGCTTCTGTTATCTGATCAAAATATTCCTGAATAAATTTCGGATCATCTCCGTACATAATTGTCAAAAAGAAATTACCATTTTCAATTGTTTTTTGACTAGATTCTTTCAGCAGACCTTCTTTTCTAAATGCATTGAACATACGAACATTGTTTCGTATTTCTTCGTTCTCCAATATATTCTGCGCAACAAGTGTTCCGTCCTTTTCATTTACTTGAATCATGTCCAGTAGTTCGCTGTATTCAGGAGCATAAATCATATATTCATACGGCAGCAATGGGATAAAATCTGCATTCACCTGTTCTTTTTCAGCCACTTTGCGCAATAAAGGCGCTATGGAATCAAGCTGCGGTGTCACCTGTGAGACATCTATGTGATACTTGTCCAAATATGCTTGATTAAAAACATAATACAAACCATTTCCAGCATTGCAATATGCCGGTACACCATAGACTGCCCCATCAATTTCCATGTTCTTCCACGTTTGTTCTGGATATGCGGCATAAAATTCTTTGTCCTCTTTTATCTTTGAACAATCTGCAAGATATCCCTTTTTATAAAAATCATAATATTGATTGGAATAGTTCCCAACAATGCGCAGATTACTGTAAATAATGTCAGCAGAATTTTCTTTCAGGTATGCCTCTACATCTTCCTCATAAGTTTCTGCCGGAAAACATACGAACTTTATCTTATATGGCTGTTTTTTCCTTTCCAGCAATGAATTTACTTCCTTCTCCAACTCATCCTGCACATCTTTCACAACTGATTCTGTAATCCATATAATTTCTTGTTTTTCCAGCTTTTCTGGTTGTTTATTTTTGTCAGACCGTTTTGTAAACAACAATACTGCAATTATAACAAATATTCCAATGACTAGAATGCCTATAACGATTTGTTTCTTCTTAGGCATATCAATCCCCCCCAATCGAAAAATCATTAACTAAATAATTTATTTTTTCTTCTTCCTATCCGGTCTTTTAGCTTCATAATTCAATCCCCAACAGACCGGAGGCCAAACACTCTTTTCTTTTTCAATCATAGCTTTTATATGTTTCCTAACTATACTCTTCCATTTGCTCATTTTTATTTTTCCCATTTTGATATAACAACACAACTAGCAGTTGTCAAAATCCCCATATTCCAATAACACAATTTTTCCATCACTACGCGATCCGCTTTTAAAAAAATTACGACTGGAATCAGCACTAAACCTTCCAATGTTAGTATCTTTCTCAAAATCCTTTTATTAGCTTTCATTTCACTTGTTTTTTCTTTCTGATTTGTCGGAATCACAAACCATAAAACCAATCCACCAAAGCACAAAGATAATACATGAAACCAAAAATAATTTTTAATTTTCATAATCATTATAAAACATAACATTTCAATCAGCATTGATAATACCATACAGCGCAAAGGTGTACTTGCATGATAACCGCCACTTCGTCTCCTAAGCACCAATACACTTATAATATAAAAAAGGATTTCAATTGGTGTCGCCCAAACAAGACCTTCTAAAAAAAGGATTATCAATATACTGCTGCTGAAAATCCATTTCTTTAATAGATATATGCACCACTCTACATCATCTTCTAGCAGCATCTCCTTCTCCAATAAAAAAAATGCAATTTTTTTGGTTATTTTTTGAAGCATCACTCTAACTCCTTTACACCTTTAAAATAGCACTTTTTTTATGATTTATCTATATATTTGTTCCCAACTAATCAAAAATGTTCCCAACTAACAACAATTCCAAAGTATTGGATATTGAAAACATCCATTCTCGCAATTGATAGTGCTGATTCCGCCGGTCTCTTTTACAGCTTTTTCTATATTTTTCAAACCATATCCATGCAAAATTTTGTTTTCTTTACTTGTTGTTATAGTATTCTTTGATACCAATTCCTTATTTGTTGTATTCTTAATAGATAACAGAACATCTTTTCCAACTAAAAATTTTATTTTTATATATCTTTCTGTGTTCAGTTCCATACATGCTTCTATGGCATTATCTAATAGATTTGTAAGGATTACAATAATTTTCTCCACTGGGATTGACAGATTACTCAAATCATTCAATTCAAACATCATACACACATTCTCTTTTCTGCACGAAGTATATTTATAATTAAGTATCGCATCAATAAAATGATTTCCAGTTCTCACAATCTGCATATTTTCATCTGTTTCTACAGTTAAATTTTTTAATAATTTCAAAGCATCTTCTGTACGATTATCCTCGATTAATAATTGTAGGATACATAAGTGATTCTTAAAATCGTGAGTCATACTTCTTTGGATATTAAAATTTTTTTTAATAATTTCTGCCTGAATCATCTCCTCTTTCATCTTGTTTTTCAAAACTACATTCTCTACTTCAATATTTTTTCTATTTTCTATTCTTTCTTCTAGATATGTATAGGAAAATATACTCAAAATCATCAAAATAATATCTATCAAAAGTACGATACTGACAGTGTCATTTTTAATAGTACTGTAAATTACAATTGACAAATTTAAAACCATGCAAATTGGTATTACTAATAACTGGCACCACTCGGTAAAATCCAAGTGATTTTTTTCTCTTGAATTTCTATACATTTTTGCCCATACTGTACATACAAAAAATAACATACACTTAGAAAAACAGCCGAGCATAAAAAATCCAATTTTGCTGTCATACAATTCTTGAAAAGAAACTCTGCTAAAAAATAGAGCCATATAAGTTCCTAAATAATCCACCGCATATATCAGTATGTAGTAGATGCATGACAAGAAAAACTTTTTTATCCAAAATCCATTGTAAAAAATCATTAAAATTATAAAGAAAAAAGTAATTGACAAAATAGATTTTTCCGTCCTGATTCCAACGGCTACAATAGCCGGAAAGACAAAAATGCTTACTATATTTGACAGCAATACTATCAGTAAGCCTGTTTTGCCTTCTTGATATTTCGACTTAAAATATGCATTTGCAAGCTTTAAAAAGCAAAAAGTTTCTACTGTTATAAGTCCAAAGCTAAGAAATATTTCCAAACCTATCTCCCTTTCCACATTAAATATTTATGTTGTATTTCCGAATATCTCTCTTTGCTGCATGTAAGTACATTTCCATCACTCAAATAAGCCTTTCTATTCTCAATTTTCTCTACATGGTTAATGTTAATCAGAAAACTTTTATAAATTCTTAAAAATCCCTTTTCTTTTAACTGAGCTTCAAAGTCTGAAATCTTTCCATATTGCTTGTATTCTTCCTTTTGCGTATGAATAATAACATAACGCTTAAAACTTTCTATATAAATAACATCCTCTAATTTTATTGTTTGTTTCGCGTTTTCAACCTTTAAATCAAGTGTTTCAAATTGTAATTTCATCTCATCCAACAGAGAATCCATTACAATATGAAACGTTTTATTCAAATCATTTTTCAAAAGATAATTAAATGCTTTTACAGAATACCCATGAACAGCAAACTCAGCATATGCAGAAATAAAAATAATTGGAACAGTTTTATTCTTTTGACGTATGATATGTGCAATTTCAATTCCATTCTTTTCACCCATATTCATATCCAAAAATATAATGTGGTATGAATGCAAATCGCTTTCGAGAAATATTTCAGGATCTTGATAACATTGAATTTCTATTGCTATTCCCTTACTGTTAAAATATTGCTTCGTGAGCTTCTTAATATTTTCCAAAAAAATTGTTTCATCATCACATATTGCAATTTTAAAATTTATTTCGCTGCTTTTCATTTTCTTATTTCCACCTTTTACCTCAATCTCCCGCTCTCGTACCGCATCACAGTCCGCAGATATTGCATCACCGCTGCATACCGTTCTTCCAATTCCCCATCATTCTCTACAAAATCAAGGCTCTGCGCTACGATTCCGATAAATTCTTCCGTAATCTCGGATTTTCTCTTTTGCAAAAAATCTATTTTTTCTTTTGTCGAAGACAAATCTAAAAACTCCCAGATAAGGGAACGGTCATCCTCTCTCCTGCCTTCCTCATCTGTTTCTAATTCAAACCGATATTCTTGCTCTATTTCTGGATATTTTTCTTTATCCACTTTGCTTGTGAACATCTCTAGCGGTCTTACATACAATTCCTGTTCGCCATATAATTGCCTGTACACAACCATCTCTTCCATCGTCTCCGAATGCTTTGCGATTCCAATAACCTGATACCGTCTTCCTTTAAAGTGTCGATAGCATTCCCCTTCTTTTGGTCTTCTATTATACTCCATATATCTTTCCTTTCCGGATGATTTCTAATACAATTTTGCACTGATGCTTTTCGGATTATATCCATTGTCTTCCAGTGCCTTTAGGATTTCTTTCTTGTGCTCTGTGCCAAATGATTCCATCGTAATACGAAGCTCCACTGCTGCATTACGGTTTGTGCTGACAAACTGATTGTGTTCCAGTTTGATAACATTTCCCTGCGCTTTTGCGATTGTGTCTGCGACACGTACCAATTCTCCCGGCTTATCCGGAAGCAATACTGATACAGAGAAGATTCTGTCTCTTTGGATCAGACCGTGCTGCACAATTGAGGACATGGTAATGACATCCATATTTCCGCCGCTTAGAATCGATACGACTTTCTTTCCTTTCAAATCAAGCTGCTTTAAAGCGGCAACAGACAACAATCCTGAATTTTCTACGATCATCTTATGATTTTCAACCATATCCAAGAATGCTCCAATTAATTCATCATCCTCCACAGTCAGAATCTGATCTACATTTTCTTTCACATATTCTAATGTATTTTCACCGACTGTTTTTACAGCAGTACCATCTGCAATTGTATTTGCGCTTGGCAGCGTCACAACATGTCCGGCTTTGAGCGCCGCTTTCATACTTGCCGCCTCCGCAGGTTCTACACCGATGACTTTAATCTTTGGATTCAGCATTTTCGCAAGTGTTGACACACCTGTGATCAGACCGCCGCCGCCGATTGGTGCCAAAATATAGTCAACCGTCGGAAGTTCCTGAATAATCTCCATTGTGATTGTGCCCTGACCGGTTGCAACGTCCAAATCATCAAACGGATGTGCAAATGTATATCCGTGTTCTTCTGCCAGTTCATATGCTTTTGCACAGGCATCGTCATATACATCCCCATGTAAAATCACTTCTGCTCCATAGCTTTTTGTACGATTCACCTTGATGAGTGGTGTCACAGTCGGCATAACAATTGTCGCTTTGCAGCCAAATGCTTTCGCCGCATATGCGACGCCCTGGGCATGGTTCCCGGCAGAAGCTGTGATCAGACCTTTTCCTCTTTCTTCTTCAGACAAGGTGCTGATTTTATAATATGCACCGCGCAGCTTATATGCTCCGGTATATTGCATATTTTCCGGTTTTAAATACACTTTTCCGCCTGTCTGCTGACTTAAGTAGTCACTATATACCAGCTTTGTTGGATTCGTTACTCGTTTTACAATTTCACTTGCCTGCTCAAATTTTTCTAATGTCAACATATGAATTCCTTCTTTCTATTTTTTAATCATTCTTTTGTGAGAAACAGTGCATCTACAAAATCATCGGAGTTAAATTTCTGCAGATCATCAATACTTTCCCCGACACCGATATATTTTACAGGGATACCAAGTTCTGATTGAATGGCTACTGCAATTCCGCCTTTGGCTGTTCCGTCCATCTTTGTCAGCACGATACCTGTGATATCTGCAACATCTTTAAATTCTTTTGCCTGTGCTAACGCATTTTGACCAGTTGTTCCATCCAACACAACCAATGTCTCACGATACGCATCCGGATATTCTCTCTCCAAGACACGGTTAATTTTTCGAAGTTCTTCCATCAGGTTCTTTTTATTATGAAGACGTCCTGCCGTGTCCACCAAAAGAACATCTGCTTTTCGTGCCTTAGCCGCTGCAACCGCATCATATACAACCGAAGCCGGGTCAGATCCTTCCTGACCGCCAATCAATTCTGCCTCCGCACGGTTTGCCCATTCTTTAAGCTGCTCTCCTGCTGCCGCACGGAATGTATCTGCTGCTGCAAGTACAACTTTCTTATTCTGCGCCCGTAGTTTCCCGGCAAGTTTTCCGATGGTCGTCGTCTTTCCGACACCATTTACCCCAATGATTAATACAACCGATGTACGATTCTCGAACTCATATGCGGCTTCCCCGACATCCATCTGTTCTTTGATACTGTCAATTAAAAACTGCTTACAGTCTGCTGGCTCCTTAATATGGTTTTCTTTGACTTTTTTCTTCAAATCCTCGATAACTTCCATCGTCGCATGGACGCCTAGATCTCCCATGATAAGAATCTCTTCCAGTTCTTCATAAAAATCATCGTCAATATTTGAAAATCCATTAAAAATACTGTCAATTCCGGATACAATATTATCCCTTGTCTTTGTAAGTCCGGCTACCAATCGTTTAAAAAATCCTTTTTTTTCTTCTCCCATAACTCCTCCTAATTCGTCAATTCTTTATCTAGTAAATCTACAGATACAAGGGTCGATACCCCTTTTTCCTGCATCGTAATTCCATATAGTCTATCTGCCGCAGTCATCGTTCCTCTACGATGCGTAATCACAATAAACTGCGTGTTTTTTGTCAGTTTATGCAAATATCTCGCATAACGGTCGACGTTCGAGTCATCCAGTGCAGCCTCAATCTCATCAAGCAGGCAGAACGGGGATGGTTTCAAATTCTGAATTGCAAACAACAGCGAAATGGCTGTCAATGCTTTTTCACCACCCGAAAGCTGCATCATATTCTGCAGTTTCTTTCCCGGAGGCTGTGCAATGATGCGAATCCCCGCCTCCAGAATATCTTCTTCCTCCTGAAGTTCCAATGTCCCTTTTCCGCCTCCGAATAGCTGCTTGAACACCTTATCGAATTCCACACAGATTTCCGCAAAACGTTCCCTGAACTGTTTTCGCATGGCTGCATCCAGCTCCTCGATAATCTGTTTTAATGTCGCTTCCGCCTCAATCAAGTCGTCATGCTGATTCTTTAAAAATGCATATCTCCCTGATACTTCCTTAAAATCCTCAATCGCATTAACATTGACATTTCCAAGTAAACGAATCTCATTTTTCAAAGCCTGTATCTGTTTTTTGATAAACGTAAGATCCGTCAGGTTCTCATCTTTGATCTTCAACGCCATATTGTAAGTCAGCTCATATTCTTCCCACATATAGTTGATCTGCTTTTCTGAAGCCTGCTCAAATGCTTCTTTCTGACTGTTCAAACGAAATGCTTCTTTGTCCAGATCTGACATGTGTTTGGAAAGTGCTTCTCGCTCTGCAAGAAATGCTTTATGTTTCTTTGTGAGTTCTTCTTTCTGACTGCTATAAGACGCAATCTCTTTTTGAATCTCCTCAAACAATTCTTTCGAATTTGCAATCGTCAGCCGAATGTCTTCAATCTGGGTCTCTTTTTTCCTAATCTCTTCGGATGCATCCCCTTTATTAGCACGAAGTGCAGACAATTCCTCGTTGAATTTCGTGATCTCCTCCTGAATACGCTGCTCATTTTCTAACAGGAACTGATATTTCTGTTCCATTGCAGCATAAGCGAGATGCACTTTCTCAGATTCCAAAAGCTGTTTACTTTCTCGTTCACGTTCCTGATCTAACTCTTTTTGATAGCTTGCAATCTGTTCCGTCAATTCTTGTTCTAATTTTTCGGAAGTTTCCAATTCTACCTGAATCGATGCATGATTTTCTCGAATTTCCTTTATCTGCCGTTCCAACTCGGCTCCTTCTTCATGAATCTTGCTTGAAACCGCCTTCGCATCTGCTTTCTTTGCCTTAACCTGCTCTGCATTCATCTTTGCCGTATTCTGGATGACATAAGCCTTCTGAAGTTGCTGCTTGATGACCTCTATCTTACTGTAGTAGTCTGCTCTCACCTCTTTTTCGTGCTCCACTTCCTGCTCCATCTGCTCCATCTCGCTTTTTAGCTTCTCGACAGTCTTTTCAAATTCTTCAATCTCACGACGCCTGCTCAAAAGATTGCTGGAATTGCGGAAGGCTCCACCGGTCATTGCTCCACCCGGATTGATCAGCTCTCCTTCTAAAGTGACAATGCGAAGTGTCTGCTTATATTTTTTTGCCAGTGCGACCCCGTGGTCAATATGCTTTACAACAACTGTTCTTCCAAGCAAATGATCGGCAAGCCCTCTGTATATTTCTTCCACCTTGACAAGTGTATTCGCAAGCCCGATCACCCCCTCCTCTTGAAGAGCCTCGTTTTGTCGAATACCGGCAGTTCCATTGATACTCGTCAGCGGGAGAAATGTCGCCCGACCGAATTTATTCTGCTTCAAAAACGTAATCATCCGCTTTGCCGTCTCTTCATTATCTGTTACGATGTTCTGGATACTTCCTCCAAGGGCAGTCTCCACCGCAATCTCATACGCTTTGTCCACTTTGATCAGATCCGCAACAACACCTAAGAGTCCTTTTTCCTGCTCTTTCTTTTCCATGACTTTTCGGATGCTGTTCCCATATCCGTCATAGCGCTCTGTAATATTCTTTAACGACTCTAATCTAGATTGTTCCCGGTGAAATGCAGTCTGTCCGATACGCAGCTGTTCGTTCTTTTTGGCAATCGTCTGCTGGAGGGCGGCTATCTTTTCTTCATATGTTTTATTCTCTGTGACATATCCGGAAATCGTCTGTGCAATTTCCTGAAGCTCTGCCTCGAACTTTGCAATGAGCTCATCGTGCTCGGATGCCTCGCTTTCCACGGCAATTAATTTTTGATGCATCTCCGAACGGCGCACCTGAATCTGTTCCATCATCGAGTCATAGCGCTGTTTCTTTACCTTCGTAGCTGTGCGATTATTCAGAATCTCCATAATCTGATTCTGATTCTCATCAATTGCCCCTGTAAGTTCCGCACTCTTTGTTTGAATTTTCAAAAGCTGTTGCTGTGCTGCCTTCTCCTGTTCCTCCTGCTCTGACAACTTTTCCTGAATCTGAAACTTATCTTTTCCCATCGCCGAAAGATTCTTTTCCCTCTCAGACATTTCGTTATAAATCGTCTTAGAGCGCTGTTCAATGTGCTCATCATTCATTCGTGCCGTGTTAATCTGCTCTTTCAGGACCTCAATCTGACCTTCCAGCTGCTGCTTTAATAATGTGGTCTCATTCAACTGACTCTTAGCCTTCTCCATCGCAGCGTCAATCTCATCGGTCTTTAGTTCAATCGCCTCATATTCTGTCTTCGTATTTTCATATCGTGTCGTTGCCTCTGCAAGCTCTTTTGTTGCATTCGTAAGCTTCTCAGCTACTCCTGCAATTTCTTTTTTAAGTCTCTCAGTTTCCAGCAAAAACAGGTTGATATCATATGTTTTCAAAGATTCTTTCTTTTTCAGATATTCTCTAGCCACTTCAGATTGTTTTTCCAAAGGTCCGATCTGTTTTTCCAGTTCGGCAAGAATATCATTTACACGAACGAGATTCTGCCTTTCTTCCTCCAACTTCTTCACAGACATATTTTTTCGCTTTTTGAATTTTACAATTCCGGCAGCTTCGTCAAACAGCTCTCTTCGTTCCTCAGGCTTTCCACTTAAAATCTTATCGATCTGCCCCTGCCCGATAATTGAGTATCCTTCTTTTCCAATTCCGGTGTCATAGAACAATTCATTGACATCCTTCAATCGGCAAGGACTTCCGTTGATCAGATATTCACTCTCACCGGAGCGGTAAATCTTACGAGCAACTGTCACTTCCTCAAAATCAATCGCAAGCTGATGATCTGAATTGTCCAGAGTGATTGCAACAGATGCATAGCTTAATGGTTTTCGATTCTCAGTGCCTGAGAAAATAACATCCTGCATGTTCCCACCTCGAAGCTGCTTTGCGCGCTGTTCACCAAGCACCCAGCGCACGGCATCTGCGACATTACTCTTTCCACTTCCATTCGGTCCTACAATCCCGGTGATTCCATTATGGAACTCGAATAAAATCTTATTTGCAAAGGACTTAAAGCCCTGTACTTCAATACTTTTTAAATACATCCTACACCTACTTTATGTTCTTCTCATGCAACTTTAAAATCGCATGGTATGCCGCTTCCTGTTCTGCTGCTTTCTTTGTCCTTCCAGTTCCCTCTCCATAACACTCCTCACCAATATGAACAGCAACCGTAAACGATTTATTATGATCCGGTCCCTCCTCTTTTATAAGATGATACACCACTCCATATGGGAAATGCGCCTGCACAATCTCCTGCAGGATAGTCTTGCTATCATAAAAGAGTTTCTTATGCTCCAGATCATTCAAGACAAATTTTAAGATAAACTCTTTTGCATTAGCAAAACCACCATCTAAATAAATTGCACCGATGAGTGCTTCCAGTGCATCGGATGTGATGGAATCTCGCTCTCTTCCTCCTGTATTCTCTTCTCCTCGTCCCATAAACAAATATTTGCCAAGCTCAAGCTCTCTTGCACAGAACGCAAGGGAAGGCTCGCAGACCATACTTGCTCTCGTCTTTGTCAATTCTCCCTCAGGCATCTTTTGATCTGCAAAGAACAAAAATTCGCTGGATACAAGCTCTAGTACCGCATCTCCCAAGAATTCCAGACGTTCATTACACTTATATTTCGGCAAATGTGTTTCATTCGTATAAGAGCTGTGCATCAATGCTGATTTTAACAACTCCTGTCTGTGGAAAGTATATCCGATTCTTTCCTGTAACTCTCTCATTGTCTGTTCCATAAACTCTCCCTTTCTAAACGCGAAAAAGCCCTACGCAGGGCTTTTTCATGATTTGATTAGTTAATCGCATTCTTAATCTGTTCTACTGCGTCACCAACTGTAACGATCTTTTCAGCTTCCTCATTGTCGATCTCAATGTCAAAGGTTTCTTCAATTCCCATAATAATCTGGAAAATATCTAACGAGTCTGCGCCCAGATCATCCACAAATGTTGTATCCATTGTGATATCTTCTGCTCCTACATTTAATACATCCACAATAATTTCTTGTAATTTTTCAAATTCCATTTCTTTCTCTCCCTTTGTCTCAGAATCTTTTATTCCTGATTCTCATTTTCTTGTTTTTGTATACGTTCTTTTATTTTTTCATTAATTCCCTGCTCTTTGAACGTTACACATTGAATAATTGAGTTGGATACCTCTTTTGCCTTGGAACTTCCATGTGTCTTTACTACAAGTCCATTCAAACCAAGCAACGGTGCACCACCGTGTTCACTTGCATCAAAGCTTTTTAATGTCTCTTTCAGTGCTGGTTTCACTAGCAAAGCGCCTATCTTACTTCGAAGCGAAGTCATCATACCTTTTTTCACTTTGCTGATTAGCACTGCACCGACTCCTTCATAAAGTTTTAAGATAACGTTTCCGACAAATGCCTCACATACAATTACATCTGCCATTCCATGTGGAATCTCGCGTGCTTCAATGCTTCCTATAAAGTTGATATCCTCACATTCTTTTAGCAGCGGGAATGTCTCTTTTACAAGTGCGTTCCCTTTTTCCTCTTCTGCACCAATATTCACAATCGCAACCTTCGGATTCTTCACACCCACAACATGTTCCATATAGATCGAACCCATCTTTGCAAATTGTACCAAGTGAGAAGGTCTTGCATCTACATTAGCGCCACAGTCAATTAGCAATGAAACACCTTTTTCTGTCGGCAATAATGGTGCAAGCGGTGGTCTCTCCACACCTTTGATACGACCGACTAAAAGCTGTCCTCCGACAAGAATCGCTCCTGAACTTCCGGCAGAGACAAATGCATCCGCTTCTCCTTTTTTTACCATATTCATCGCGACTACGATTGATGATTGTTTTTTCTTACGAATTGCCATGACCGGCGGTTCTGCTGTCTCGATCACTTCTGGCGCATCTATAACTTCAATCTGGTCCTTATCGTAAGTATATTTTTCTAATTCTTTTTGTACAATATTCTCCTGACCTACAAGAAAGATCTTGATATCTTCTCTCTTATTGACGGCATCCATTGCACCTTTTACAATCTCTACGGGTGCGTTATCTCCACCCATGACATCTAATGCTACTTTTGTAATTTCTGACATGCTATTACCTCCTGCACTGCTAACAGTAATTTTACTAGACATCACTCTAAAAATCAATATAAACTTTTTTGGAGTTTCCACAGTTTTTTTCGACAATCACTCATTTGCCGCAGGATTTATAGGCAACTTTCAAAATCCTTTCTAATGAAAAGAAGGTTATCAACAGATAACCTTCTCCTACGCTTTTCATTAGTCAACGCTAACAATCTCTTTTTTATTGTAAGATCCGCAAGCTTTGCATACTCTGTGTGGCATCATTAATTCTCCACATTTGCTGCATTTTACTAAATTTGGAGCGCTCATTTTCCAGTTTGCTCTTCTTTTATCTCTTCTAGCTTTAGAAGATTTATTCTTTGGACAGATTGACATAGATTACACCTCCTTAAAATTCTTAAAAACATCGCGGATAACTGACATTCTAGGGTCAAGGCTTGTATCTTCACAGTCACAAGTTCCCTTATTTAGGTTTTGACCACACATGTTGCAAATTCCTTTACAGTCTTCGCGACATAGAATTTTCATCGGCCATCCTATCAAAATCTCATTATAGAGTAATTTGTCTACGTCAAGATTATATCCGTCAATATAATTTTTTTCATCTAATTCCATCGCCTGTTCTTCATTTGACTCATCCAAGTCTACATTCTTCGTAAATTCCAAAACAAATTCTGTTGGAACCGTCTCTAAACAACGATCACACGGAATCTCCAGCACAAGTCTGCTCTCTCCTGTAATCATGAGTTCGCGATTCTTCACATGTTTCACAACGATGTGAACATCCTCTTTCTCAAGAACCAAAAAGCATCCTAATTCTGAATGAAATTCTGTCATCTCCACCGAAGTAGTCTTATCAATTGTCTTATGATGTTCAGACAATACGTCTGATAGGTTTATTAACATATTGTTACTCCTATTCATACCTAAACTATTATAGCATGTAAATGATATTTGTCAACACTTTTATCAGAAAATTCCATTTACACTAAAGCAACTGTCTCACGTGCAATGGCAAGCTCTTCATTTGTAGGAACGACCATCACTTTTACTTTTGAATCCGGTGTAGAGATTGTAATTTCTTCTCCTCTTATAGCGTTTGCTTCTTTATCAAGCTCCACACCTAAATATCCTAAGTAAGCACATACTTTTTCTCTTACAATGCAGACATTTTCACCGATACCTGCTGTAAATGCAATTGCATCTACACCATTCATCGCTGCAACATAGCTTCCTACATATTTTGCCACACGGTAACAAAATACGTCCAAGGCGATCTGTGCTGGTCTGTTTCCGTCTGCTGCTCCTGCTGTCAAATCTCTGAAATCGCTTGACAAATTGTTAGAAAGACCATACACACCTGATTTTTTGTTTAACATTGTCATCAGTCCGTCAATATCAAGATTCTCTTTTTTCGCAAGAAACTCAAGGATTGCAGGATCAATGTCACCAGAACGTGTTCCCATTACAAGGCCTTCCAACGGAGTGAGTCCCATAGAAGTATCTACAGATTTTCCATTTTCTACAGCGCAGATACTTGCACCATTTCCTAAGTGGCAGACAATCGTCTTTGTTTCTTCATATGGTCTGTTTAACAATTCTGCTGTTCTTTTTGACACAAAGCTGTGGCTTGTCCCATGAAAACCATAGCGTCTTACTTTATATTTTTCATAATATTCATATGGAAGTCCATACATATATGCTTTTTCTGGCATTGTCTGGTGAAATGCAGTGTCAAACACACCTACCATCGGTGTCTCAGGCATCAATTTCTGACATGCTCGAACGCCAATCAAGTTCGCAGGATTGTGAAGCGGTGCAAGGTCATTGCACTCTTCTACTGCCTTGATCATCTCTTCTGTAATCACTGCTGAACTTCCAAATTTTTCCCCACCATGCACTAGGCGGTGTCCCACGGCTCCAATCTCATCAAGACTCTTCACAACGCCGCTGTCAGCATCTGTCAATGCATCGATCACAAACTGAATTGCCTCTGTGTGCGTTGGCATTGCCTTATCTTCTGTTTTCTTTTCTCCGCCTGCCGGCTGATAAGTAAGACTTCCGTCAATTCCGATTCTCTCGCAAAGTCCTTTTGCCAAAACCGCTTCTGTATCTGAGTTAATTAACTGGAATTTCAAAGATGAACTTCCACAATTGATTACTAAAACATTCATGTTTCCTTCCTCCGTACTTGTTTATTATTGAGCCTGCGCTTGAACAGCTGTGATTGCTACTACACCTTCGATATCAGCAGCACTGCAGCCACGTGACAAATCGTTAACCGGTTTTGCAATTCCCTGTGTCAAAGGTCCGTACGCTTCCGCCTTTCCAAGTCTCTGTACTAATTTGTATCCGATATTTCCTGCATCCAAGTCAGGGAAAATCAGTACGTTAGCATGTCCCGCAACCTTGCTTCCAGGAGCTTTTGATTGTCCGATTTCCGGAACGATTGCAGCATCTAACTGAAGCTCTCCATCTAACTGAAGTTCCGGTGCCATCTCTTTTGCAAGACGTGTAGCCTCTACCACTTTATCGACATCTGCATGTTTTGCACTTCCTTTTGTAGAGTGAGAAAGCATAGCAACTTTTGGTTCTTCTCCAACTAACAATTTAAATGATTCCGCTGAAGAAAGCGCAATTGCAGCTAATTTTTCCGGATCTGGATTTTGCTCTAATCCTGAATCACCAAAGATAAATGTTCCGTTTGCTCCCATATCGCAATCCGGTACTACCATCACAAAGAATGCGGACACTAATTTTGTTCCAGGCTTTGTTTTTAAAATCTGTAAGCATGGTCTCAATGTATCTGCTGTTGAATGACACGCTCCAGATACCATACCATCAGCATCTCCCATTTTTACCATCATAACCCCATAATACAGATAGTTTGTAAGCAGCAATTCTCTTGCCTGCTCTTCTGTCATTCCTTTTTTCTGTCTCAACTCTACTAATTTTGCAATATATGCTTCTGTTTTTTCATATGTTGCTGGATCAACAATCGTTGCTCCGCTGATATCAAATCCCGCTCCGTTTTTCTCAATTTCTTCTTTGCTTCCCACGAGAACAAGATTAGCTGTACCTTCTTTGAGCACTGCCTCTGCTGCCTCGTAAGTTCTCTTGTCTTCTGTCTCCGGAAGTACAATTGTTTTTTTGTCTGCTTTCGCTTTTTCTTTAATTACATCAATAAATCCCATGATTTAAAGACTCCTTTCCATCTTTCCATTTTTCTCACATATTTGTATTATAACGCAAACGTATTTTGTATACAAGAGGGTTTCATGTCTCTTTTTAAGTACAATACAAAGACAGGCAGTCACCGCACCGGATAACTGCCTGCTGTCATTATATATGAAAAATTCTCGTCACAATCGTAAAGTATACAAAAATTGTTCCGGTATCCACAAGTGTTGTGATCAGAGGTGCTGCCATAATCGCCGGGTCAAGACCGCATTTCTTCGCAATCAACGGAAGTGAACATCCGATTGTCTTTGATAAAATCACGGTGCACATCAAGGTGAGTCCTACTGCAAATGCAAGCATTGGATCTTTGTACATTAAAACAATACGAATTCCATTCACAATCGCAAGTAAAAATCCCGCCAATAAAGCAATCCGAATCTCTTTAAACAACACTTTAAAAATATCGCCAAACTCAATCTCATCCACCGCAAGACCGCGAATAATCAATGTCGAACTCTGCGAACCGCAGTTTCCCCCAGTTCCGGTAAGCATCGGAACAAATGTATTTAAAATCGGCATCACTGCCAGTGCTCCTTCATAATGTCCGAGCAAAAGACCTGTCATTGTTGCTGACAACATCAAAAACAAAAGCCATGGGAAACGGTTCCTCACATGCTTCCAAACGGAGGTCCCAAAGTAAGAGTCCTCACTTGGTGCGATACCAGCCATCATGCTCATATCTTCAGTAGCCTCTTCCTGCAAGACTGCCATGGCATCGTCTACCGTTACAATACCGACCATACACATCTCATAATCCACAACCGGAATCGCGATCAAACCATATTTATTAATCAGACTTGCCACTTCTTCCTGGTCATCATGTGTATTGACGTAGAGCATGTTCGTCTCCATGATCTCTTCAATCAAACGATTCTCACCGGTTGTCAACAGATCCTTCACATCGACAACACCGATCAGTTTTCGCTTTTCCGTCACATAGCATGTGTAAATTGTTTCACGATTGATACCAACCTGACGGATCTTTAATATCGCATCTGCGACTGTCATCTCTCTTCGCAGAGCAATATACTCCACATTCATGATGCTTCCAGCACTATCTTCCGGATACTGCAAAAGCTCATTGATCTGCTTGCGTGTCTCCTCATCTGTCACCATCAAAAGCCTGTCTACCACATTGGCAGGCATCTCTTCCAGCACATCAACTGTATCATCCAGATACATCTCATCCATCACTTCTTTGATCTCCGAATCCGTCAAAGCATTGATGAGCACTTCTCGCATATCACTATTCAGATACGTAAAGGTATCCGCCGCAGATTCTTTTGACAAAAGACGAAATACGATGATTCGCTGTTTCTCGTCAAATTCTTCCAGCAACTCGCCAAATCGACGGGATACATTTTCTCTAATTCTATTTTTAATTCTTTATACTGTCTGTTTTCAAGCATTTCTAAAATCTGCTCTTCATTCATCGGTAATTGCCTCCCGTCTTTAAACACTATTTTTAGTTTAACCTTTTTTCATTCTTTTTGTCAAATAAAATAACAGAATATTTTGCGATTTTTTTGATTGTATAGTATAATACATCTACAAAATCTGATTGTGGGGAATTTTTTATGAAAATCACAGGATTAATTACAGAATATAATCCATTTCACAATGGGCATCAGTACCATATTGAAAAAGCAAAAAAATTGACAGGCGCAGACAAGGTGGTTGTCGTTATGAGTGGCAATTTTGTACAGCGCGGTGCTCCTGCACTGCTTCCAAAACATCTTCGTGCAGAGATGGCTTTAAAATCAGGCGCAGATTTGGTTATTGAGTTGCCTGTCTTTTATGCCTGCGCCAGTGCCGAATATTTTGCATATGGTGCTGTCTCACTCCTTCATGCCCTCCACTGTGTGGACAGCATCTGTTTCGGAAGTGAATGTGGAGACCTTACACTTTTGCAAAAAGCGGCAAATATTATGGCAGAGGAACCAGACGCATACAAACACAGTCTTCAGTCCTACCTTAGGGAAGGATATCGTTTCCCGCTTGCACGGCAAAAAGCCTTTCAGGACTTCACGAAAGAAGAAAGGATTGCTTCTATTTTGGAGCAGCCAAACAATATTTTGGGTATTGAATATTTAAAGGCACTCTCTAGCTTAAACAGTCCAATTCAACCATTTGCAATCTCACGAATCGGTTCTGGCTACCATGAGACAGACCTTCACAAAATATACAGTTCTGCCTCAGCCATCCGAAAGACAGTGTCAACAACAAAAGAACTGGAATCTCTTTCCGGACATGTTCCTGATTCCACCCTTACTCTTTTAAAAGAAAATTATCAGGTTCGTTTTCCGGTATTTTTAAATGATTTTTCTCTATTGCTGAAATATCGTCTGTTAAATGAGAGTGCTGATACACTCACGCAATATCTCGATGTCTCCGTCGATCTTGCCCATCGGATCATCCGATGTCGCAATCAATTTCAAAGCTTTGAGCAATTTTGTCATCTTCTGAATACGAAGGAATCGACGTATGCAAGGGTCAGTAGAGCACTCATGCACATTCTGCTACAGATTCAAAAGGATGATTTTTCTTTGTGCACTGCCAAAGATCCTTTTTACCTTCGTATATTAGGATTCCGAAAAGAAAGTGTTGCTGTTTTGTCAGAGATCAAAAAATGTGCCAACGTTCCACTCCTGACCAAACTCACCGCAAAAGATACCCTTTCTTTACCTGGACAGAAGATGCTTGATGCTGACTTATTTGCAGCAGATCTATATGAATCTGTCATTACAGAAAAATTCGATACACCATTTCAAAACGAATATGAGCAGCAGATTGTACGCATCTAGTACATCTGCTGCTCATATCTATGTTTCTATAAGTCTACTTCTTTTGCACACGCTACCGCCAATGCTCCCGATCCGATGTGGCACGCCACACTCAGCGATAACGGATCCATGTCGATTGTATAATTCGGAAAACGCTCCTCCAATTCTTCTTTCCAGCTTCTTGCTTCCTCGGCACTGCATGTGTAAGCGGCAAGCAAGGACATCTTTTTACTGCCAAAACGATGCAGCAGATCTTTTTCCATCGCATCCAACATTGTCTTTTTCGCCTGCTTCCAACCTCTCACTTTGGCAAATGCATCCAGCTTTTCTCCCTGAATTTGAAGCACCGGCTTTAGATTCAGTACCATTCCGATTGCAGCCGCAGCCGGTGTGATTCGCCCGCCCTTTTTCAGATATTTTAAAGTATCAACAGTAATATAGATACTGGATTCCAGCTTCTCCGCTTCCAGAATCTCTTTAATCTCCAATGCACTTTTTCCTGCTTTTTCCAGTCTCACAGCATCCATCACAGAAGTTTTCTGCGTCACGGAAATCCTCTGGTTATCTACCACTTCTACTTTCCCGTCATAGTCCTTTGACAGCATAATTGCCGTCTCGCAGGTGCTGCTCAGTCCACTTGACATCGGAATATGCACAATCTCATCGTATTCTTTCAACAGTTTGTCCCAAAATTCCATCACCTCTCCCGGAGCCGGCTGAGAAGTACTGATCTCACAGTCACTGGCAAGTTTTTCATAAAATGCTTCCTGTGTCAGAGTGATATCCTCCAAAAACAATTCGCCATCAATATAAAACGGCATCGGAATGACATGAACACCTAGTTCTTTTCCTTTTTCCTGTGTAATTCCACTATTGCTGTCTGTTACTACCGCTATCTTTCCCATATTGCTTTTTACTCTCTTTCTAATTCTTAAAGCTGTGAATCGGAGCCGGAATTCTTCCTTTGCGATTCACAAAATCACTACAGTCAAATTCATTCACCGGCATAATCGGTGCATAGCCGAGCAGACCACCAAATTCAGCTACTTCTCCAACATCTTTTCCAATGACCGGAATCACTCTCACTGCTGTTGTCTTTTGGTTCACCATACCGATTGCCATCTCATCTGCTATGATTCCTGAGATTGTTGTCGCCTTTGTCTTTCCTGGAATCGCAATCATATCAAGTCCGACCGAACATACGCAGGTCATCGCTTCTAATTTTTCAAGTGTCAGCGAACCGACATTCACAGCATCAATCATTCTCTGATCCTCGCTGACCGGAATAAATGCACCACTTAATCCTCCTACATAAGAAGATGCCATGACACCGCCTTTTTTCACCTGGTCATTCAACATGGCAAGTGCCGCTGTCGTACCCGGAGCCCCAACTCTCTCTAAACCAATCTCTTCTAAAATCTCAGCTACGCTGTCTCCCACTGCCGGAGTCGGAGCAAGTGACAAATCAATAATACCAAATGGAATTCCAAGACGTTTGGATGCTTCGCCTGCGACAAGCTGTCCGACACGAGTCACCTTAAACGCCGTCTTTTTAATCGTCTCGCAGAGCACTTCAAATCCTTCTCCACGCACTTGTTCGATTGCATGTTTCACAACACCCGGTCCACTGACTCCTACATTAATCACCGCATCTGCCTCTGTCACTCCCAAAAATGCACCTGCCATGAATGGATTATCATCCGGCGCATTACAGAAAATCACGAGCTTTGCACAGCCCAGCGAATCATTCTCTTTTGTCGCTTCTGCCGTCTCTTTTACAATCTCTCCACAAAGTCTGACTGCGTCCATATTAATTCCTGTCTTCGTAGAACCTACATTCACAGAACTACAGATACGTTCTGTCACAGAAAGCGCCTCTGGAATGGAACGGATCAGATTTTCCTCACTCTTTGTCATTCCTTTTGACACCAAAGCAGAATAACCGCCGATAAAATTCACACCCACTTCTTTTGCAGCTCTGTCAAGCGTTTTTGCAATTGTAACAAAATCTTCCGGTGCCTTGCAGGCAGCTGCACCGATCAGGGAAATTGGTGTAATAGAAATACGTTTGTTTACAATCGGGATACCAAATTCATGCTCAATCTCGTCCCCTGTCGATACGAGATTTTTTGCCATTGTCGTAATCTTGTTATAAATCTTTTCATTCAGTTTTTGCAGATCGGAATCGATACAGTCCATCAGGCTGATACCAAGCGTAATCGTACGCACATCTAAATTCTCCTCTGCAATCATCTGATTCGTCTCGGTTACTTCATAAATATTAATCATTGTCTTCTTTCGCCTTTCTATTTCTAAAAATTACAGTCTGTGCATCTTTTCAAAAATCTCAGATCGCTGGCAACGAATAGTAACACCGATTTCCTCACCGATTTTATTCAGTTCCTCAGAAACTTCTCTGAATTCCTCTTTCGCCTCATTCATGTCCACAATCATCATCATATTGAAATATCCCTGGACGATTGTCTGGGAAATATCCAAAATATTGATATTGTTCTCTGCAAGGTATGTACACACCTTTGCTGTAATTCCTACGGTATCTTTTCCTACAACTGTTATAATGCTCTTCTTCATCTTCTACCTCCTGTGATTAAATCTGTAATATATTTGAAATAGTATCTCTATGTGCAACCATAAGAGGAATATCTTCCCCTCTGTATGGATTGTCACCCATTGTCACTTCCAGCTTTACGGTCTCATAGGCAAGTTCTTCATAATTATTCTCCTTACTTAAGTGCCCGAGCACGATATATTTCATATTGTCATGTAGTATATCACAAAGCAGGCGTCCTGACAATTCATTCGATAAATGCCCCCGATTTCCAAGCACACGTTGTTTTAAATAATACGGATACACTCCCACTTCCAGCATATGTACATCATGGTTTGCCTCAAGCAGTATCGCATCCAGCCCTTTTAAATTCTCGACTGTATACGCATCATAAATGCCAAGATCTGTCGCAACCGCCAATGATTTCCCCTCATGTTCAATTCGAAATCCGGATGGTTCATTCGCATCATGCGAGATTGCAAACGGTCTGATATCAAGATTTCCGATGGAAAACATCTGATCCACTGTAATCTCTTTCAGGAGACCTTCCGGCATTTTCCCAATTCCTTTATATGCCTTGATTCCCTCTATAGTTCCTCCCGTCGCATAAATCGGAATTTCGTATTTTCTGCTAAACACTCCAAGACCCTGAATATGGTCTGAGTGTTCATGGGTAATCAAAATACCTCCAAGTTCTTCCCCCTTGATTCCAATCTCATGTAGCCCTTCCTCAATCCTCTTTTTGCTGATCCCTGTATCAATCAGCAAATGTGTCTCATCACTTCCTGCGTAAATACAGTTTCCACTGCTGCCGCTGGCTATGCTGCATAATCTCATTTTCTCTTCTCCTGCCTGTTCATTGCTTTTTCAATCTCTCTTTGTGTCATCTCAAACGAGTTGCTGTTGTTAATCAGAACCTGACACTTCTGCCGGAACACATTCTCCGGCATCTGCGAGGCTATCATCGCTGATATCTTTTCATCGCTGTATCCTCTGGATTGTTTCAGGCGAATTCGCCGAATGGATTCTTCCGTATAAATATACCAGAGTTCATGACAGATTTCATCATAGTGATCTTCCAATAAAAGCGCCGCTTCCAACACAAAACATGATGTTCCTATCTTTTTTTCTGTCACTATTTGTTCTTTGATATATGCTTTCACTTCTGGATGCACAATGCCATTTAGCACTGCCATTTCTTCAGCATTTCCAAATACGATTTCACCTAGAATCCCTCGGTTAATCGTCCTATCTTCCCGCAAAATTTCTGTCCCGAAATGTGCGACAATTTTTTCATAGCAGACGCATCCCGGCTCCTGCAATTTCCATGCCACTTGATCTGCCTGACAGATAACAGCGCCATATCGCTCTTTCATAAAGGAGAGCACCTGACTTTTTCCAGACCCCACTCCTCCTGTAATTCCAATGATTCTCATTATTTTGCCTCGTACCAGTTCTTTCCTGTATGCATGTCCACTTCCAATGGCACATGAAGTTTTGCCGCATGCACCATCTCATGGGAAAGAATCTCCTTTACATCTTCCAACTCTTCCTCATATGCCTCAATCAGAAGTTCATCATGCACCTGCAATACCAGTTTTGATTTCATATTGTTTTCTTTCAGTCGTCTGTTCACACCATTCATGGCAATCTTCATAATATCCGCTGCTGTTCCCTGAATCGGAGCATTCATAGCGACACGTTCCCCGAACGAGCGCTGCATAAAATTGCTGGAAGATAACTCCGGCACCGGTCTTCGTCTGCCAAACACCGTTGTCACATACCCATTTTCTTTTGCATGTTCTACCGCATCGTCCAAAAATCCCTTGATGCTCGGATATGTCTCAAAATAACTTTCGATATACTGAGCTGCCTCTTTTTTTGTGATGCTCAAATCCTGACTCAATCCAAACGAACTGATTCCATATACAATTCCAAAATTGACCGCCTTGGCATTTCTTCTCTGAAGATCAGTCACTTCCTCAAACGGGGTGTGAAACACCTGAGCGGCGGTAATTCTGTGAATATCTCTCGCCTCTTTGTAAGCATTGATCAGTTGCTCATCGCCGGAACAATGTGCCAATACGCGAAGTTCAATTTGCGAGTAGTCCGCATCCACAAACACATAGCCGTCTTCCGGAATAAATACTTTTCGAATCAGACGCCCCAACTCCATGCGAACCGGTATATTCTGTAAATTCGGCTCTGTACTGCTGATCCGTCCTGTCGCCGTGATCGTCTGATTGAATTTTCCGTGAATTCGTCCGTCTTCTTTAATATATCCCGCAAGTCCATCTGCATAGGTGGATTTCAGCTTTGTAAGCTGGCGATATTCCAAAATCTTGGATACGACCGGATACTCCGGCGCCAATTTGTCCAAAATATCCGCGGAAGTCGAATATCCGGTCTTCGTCTTTTTGCCATGTGGCAACCCAAGCTTTTCAAACAGAATCACGCCGAGCTGCTTTGGCGAATTGATATTAAATGTCTCTCCTGTCAGTTCGTAGATCTCTTTTTCCAAATCCACAATCTTTTGGCCCAATTGCTCTCCGTAGATATGAAGCGCCTCTGCCGCCACTTTCACGCCATTTTTCTCCATATCGTAAAGTGTAAACACAAGTGGCATCTCAACCTCATCAAAAAGCTGCTCCATTTCCGTCTCTTTAAGTCTCTCACGTAAAATACCGCTGGATGCATATGCCGTATACGCCTCATAACAACTTTTCTGCGCCTCATCAATCTGGTTGCCATCAATTAATATATCCAGATATTCTCTTGCAATGTCTGCAGACTCATAGTCGTTCTTCAACGGATTCAACAGATATGCCGCAACAATCGTATCAAAACAAACAGATTGATTCACACTCGGAATATACTGCATCACATTCTTTACATCGGCGATTGCAAGCACATCTACCTCTTTTGAAAGCGCTTCCATCTGTTCTAGCAGCTCGGAAATCTCCATTCCCTGTTCTGTTGTAAACACATAGATATCTTCTTTCCCAAAGGCAAGCCCGACTCCGGTAAGCCCTGCCTCATTCACAAACAACGGCAGCACATTCTTCGTATCCTTATAAAAAGAAACACCGACACACGTTTGTTTCTTTGCCGTTTCAAATATCTTCTTCGCCTCATTTTGATCTGTAACAACCCGAAAGGCATCTTCGATACGATTTGCCGGCGCTGTCACCTCAAAGCGAGACAACAGATTTTTAAACTGCAAACGCTGAAAATACATATATGCTTCCTCCGTGTAAAGATCTCCAAGCTTTGCATCCGCAATCTCATACTCGAAATCTGCATTCACATGAATCGTTGCCAGCACCTTACTCATCTGTGCAAGATCGTAATGCTCGGAAAGTGCTTTGCTTGCACGAGGCGGTTTTAACTCTGTCACATGTGCGTATGCATTCTCAATTGAACCATATTCTGTAATAATCTTTGTCGCAGTTTTTTCTCCGATACTTGGGACACCCGGAATATTATCCGACGTATCTCCCATCAGCGCTTTTAAATCAATAAACTCTTCCGGAGTGACCTGGTAACGCGCTTTGACATCTGCCGCATAATAATCTTCAATCTCTGTCTTCCCCTGCTTCGTCTTTGGAATTCGAATCTTTACATGCTCTGTCGCAAGCTGCAAAAGGTCGCGGTCTCCTGAGATCACAGACACTTCCATCCCCATCTCCTCACATCTTTTTGCAAGCGTTCCAAGTAAATCATCGGCTTCCAGACCCGCTTTTTCAATCGTCTTGACTCCCATTGCCTGCAGCACTTCTTTGATGACCGGAACCTGCTGACGCAGTTCATCCGCCATTGGTTTTCTGGTTCCTTTATACTCCTCGAACATCTCATGCCGGAATGTCGGCGCATGCACGTCAAACGCCACTGTCAGATACTCTGGTTTTTCTTCCTCTAAAATCTTGAACATAATATTCAAAAAACCATACACTGCATTCGTGTGAAGCCCCTCGGAATTCGTCAGATCCGGAACCCCGTAAAATGCCCGATTCAAAATACTATGTCCATCGATTAAAACGATTTTTTCACTCATTTCGTCTCTCCTGTCTGTTACATACTAAGCAATACTATACACTATTTCGCCGGTCTTTGGAAGTTCTTTCTCATCAGTTCTGCAATCGTTTCCTCCAACACTTCAAATGCTTTTTCTGGATCATCCACAGAAATCACCGACTCTTCCAATGGACATTGTCCCGTTTTTGTGCGGTTTTCAATGTAGGGAACCTTTTCTTCATAAGCGTATTCAATCCCATATATCTGTAGGATTTTTTCTGCACTTTCACTTAAAACCTGCCCGTAAACTGCCTTTGCACCACCTAAAATAGCCATAAGCGCCGCCGCTTTTCCTACAACCTTATCCGCGATCACGCCGTGCTCAAAGGCATGTCTTTCTTTTCGAAGTTCTTTCATCAGCGGTTTAATCCCGATTTCATCCGAAAGAATCGGTTCCTTTCCATCTATCCATATGACACAGCTCACTTGCTTTTCTTTTAAAAGTGCTACCGCCTGTTCTAATCTATCGTTCAAATGTCAGACCTCCTCGCTTTAACGTCAGGTACAATACCGGAAGAATCACAATCTGAATCAGCATTCCCGGTACTCCGGAGACAATCCCCGATAAAAATGCCGCCCGATTTAGGAAGGGCGCCTGTATATGCAAAAACTGCGCTCCCACGATTAAAGAAATACCATACGCCGCTCTCCCTAAAATCATTGCCGTAAGGAGACTTGCATATACATTTGTTTTCTTAATCATCCATCCGGTCACAATCCCGTATGCCATCAACTCCGCAAACATAAAATAAACCTTCGGCACCGGTGGCATCCCTGTCAGTACAGAACTGAAAAGAGGTACCAGAATTCCGAGCAGTCCTCCATAATACGGTCCAAGCAACATCCCTGCAAACAGTACCGGAATCTGTATCGGTAAAAAAATCATTCCTGCATTCTGTCCGAAAATATGGAACGCCTGCGGCAGCAAAATTCCAAGTGCCACAAGCAGCCCGCCATACGCCAGTTTCAACACTCTGACATTCGCTTTTGTTCTCTCTTCTGTCATCATTCTTCTTCCTTTTGTCTTTATTTTGATGCAATCTCTTTCAATCGTTCAATGATTGGCAGATGCTGTGTGCATGCGCGCTCACATTTCCCACATGCGATACATTCGGCTGCGTTCTTTGCATCCAGTCCCCAGTGATTGTTCAGACGCTCTTTTGCCGCTGTCTCCTTTCCCGTCAAAATCTGCTGATTATAGGCGTCCATGAATTTTGGAATCTCGATTTCCTTCGGACAGCCTTTGCAGTAAGCGCATCCTGTGCAGAGATTGTTCAGTGCAACTCCCTTGTCCTCATACAATTTTACGATCTCTTTTGCCGGACGTTCCTCTAAGTTTTCTACCGCTTTTACTGCATCATCCACATGTGCTTTTGTCGTACATCCGGCAAGTGTAATCGTAATTTCCTTATGGGATGCCACAAACCGAAGCGCTGCCTGCGGTACAGTCAGATCAGTTCCTTCTGCCAGATACGAAAATGCTTCCGGATTCTGTGGAATCATTCCACCGCCAAGCGGATTCATCACGACAACCCCCATTCCTTTTGCATGTGCCGCCTCAATTCCACTCTGGCGGAATCGATAATTCAATGCATTATATCCTATCAGCATCCCTTTGAATTTTCCGGTCTCTACCACTTTCTCAATATCATTTCCCTCCATATGAGAAGAAAAAACAATATTTCGAATCAGTCCTTCCGCCTTTGCCTCCTCAAAAAATCGGTAGATCACTTCCATATGTCTCTCCCAGGATTCCAGATTCAACATACACCACATATGATAAAAATCAATGTAGTCTGTCTGAAGGCGTTGCAACGACATCTCCAGTCTTCTGCGGAAATCATCTCTCGTAGGGTTCTGACCAATCGTATTAAAATTCGTCTTAGATGTCACATAAACATCACTTCTTTTCACCTGAGAGAGTGCGATTCCCGTCACAATCTCACTTTTATCATCACAATAAAATGGTGCGGTATCCCAGTAGTTAATGCCCTTCTCAAATGCATACAACGGAATCTCCGCACATTTTTCCAGTCTTCCCGCAGCAATATCTTCCTCATCATAGCGCATCGTTCCAAGTCCGATTGCGGACACTTTCATATCAGTATTTCCATATTGTTTATAATACATGCTTTCTCCTCCGTTCTTCCAAACTCTCTTATCTTTTTTATTATAAACGATTTTCTGCTTAGGTTAAAGTTCTATTTTTATATGATATTTTTCAAGCCAGTAATTTACCTGAATGAGGTAGGCAATCATCTGTGGCGCCGCCATCAACTGACCATACCACGGTTTTCCATAATCAGATGGACTGGAAAGAAATCTTTCTACCTTTTTTGTATCCAAAAATTGACGGATTGGCGAGTCGGTCTCTGCCATAATTGCACGCATTTTCTGCACCAGGATTGCTTCATATGCTTTATCGTACGTCTTTGGATAAGGAGATTTCTTTCGGAATAAAATGTCATCCGGAAGCAATCCTCTTCCTGCCTCCCGAAGCAATCCCTTTACAACGCCTCCCTTTGCCTTCATCTCCCATGGTACATTCCACAAGTACTCCACAATCCGATAATCCGCAAACGGCACTCTCGCTGACAAACCATAACGCGTACTCGTTCCGCCCATTCTGTCTAAGAGTGTCTGCATAAACCATTTCTGATTCAGATAGGAAATCTCTCTTCTTCGCGTTTCCAAAGCTGACTCTCCTGCAAGCCTTGGTGTTTCAGCCACTGATTTTGCATAAGTCTCCTGCACATACGCATCCATTTTTAGCGCTTCCAAAAATTCATCGGAAAGCATTGCTTTTCTCGGCGCTAAATCCATCGTCCACGGAAACGTATGCGCTTCCAGACATTCTTTTTTATGAAACCACGGATATCCGCCAAAAATCTCGTCCGCGCATTCACCGGTCAGCGCCACTTTATATTCCTTTGACACCTCCGAGCAAAAATAAAGAAGCGAAGAATCTACATCTGCCATTGCCGGCAATCCTTTCGCATCAATTGATGCATAAAGATAGTCCGCCTGTGTGCGAGAGTCACATTCTAAGTAGTGATGTTCTGAATCCAGAAAAGTTACCATTTTTTCCACATATGGTCTGTCCTGTGATGGTTGAAACATATTCGCTTGAAAATTCTTGTCATTCCCCATAAAGTCAAACGAAAACGTGTGCAGTCTCTTTCCCTCTTTTCTCAACTCCCTCGCACAGATTGCGGATACAAGGCTGCTATCCAACCCTCCCGACAGAAAGGTGCAAACGGGCACACCTGAAATCATCTGATTCTTCACTGCATCCTCCAACAGAAACGCTGTTTTCTCAACAGTCTGCTCATAGTCGTCCTCGTGTACCTTGCTTTCCAACCTCCAATAGCAGGAATTTTTCATTTCTGCCCCCGTATAGCTTAACAGGTGTCCCGGAAGTACCTCATCAATCCCTTTAAATACACCGCAGCCATATGTCTTTGCCGGTCCGATACTGAATACTTCATTTAATCCCTTCCGATCCAGTACCGGTTTCACGCCCGAATTGGCTAATAGCGTCTCTATCTCTGATGCAAAAAAAATCGTATCTCCCTGCCTTGTATAAAATAAAGGTTTCACTCCAATGCGATCCCGAAACAAATGCAACACTCCCAGTTTTTCATCATAAAAGGCAAACGCAAATACCCCATTCATTTGTTTTACGAAATCCGTTCCGTATGTAAACAATCCATTCAGAACAACTTCCATCTCACTTGTCGTCTCAAAACGCTGCCCCCTCTTTTCCAACTCTCGCCTTAGTTCTCCACAATTATAAAGTTCTCCGCTGTATACAACTGTATATCTTTTTTCACCAAAGGTTCTTGTCACAGACTGCTCTCCGACAAATCTTTTTTCATATGAATCATACCACCCAGAAATCCCACTCATCCTATATCCTCCTGCTGTTTTACGACACAAAAAACTCTTATGCTCATATCTATCAATATAGTATATGAACATAAGAGCTTTTCGGTGACAGAATTCTATTTTCCTATCAGAACCCGTTTGCCGCAAAAAGCAAATCCATACTTTCTAATATGGCTTTCCGGCACTCCTTTTTCAATTAATGATACCGCATATTGCTTCTCATCAATTTGTTTCAACGCTGCTTTGACTGTATCTTCTAAAGATTTTTCGTCACTGTCCTGCACTTTAAATTCCAATATCATCGCATCATCTATCTTATTTCTCGGCTCCAACATTACATCGTAGCGTCCAAAACCGCTTTCTCGGTTTGAAGTGATCATATATCGATTTTCAAGTTCCACCATCAGTCCCAAGACGAACCCATGATAAAATCGTTCCGGTTCTTCCCCGGATGGTCTGCTCCCACTGTCAAAAAAGCTAAACGTTGCCAGCGCTGTTTTATTCATATATGCGTTCATCGCTTTCAAGTCATCCTGCAAAAACGCTCTGATAAATGCATTATAGTTAGATGCCGTCAAAGCAAACCAATCACGCACGATATTTCGGAACATAACCATAACCTCAAAGTTTGTTATTGATAACTCATACAATTCCTTCCACTCATTGCTCGATGCATCGCACTTCACTTCGTTTACAATCTTAAGATACCCACTTGCCAAAAAAAGACTCCAAATTGCATTTTCATCTAAATCCAGTCGATTATACACAATTTGTTCATCAATCTGCGTGATAATATTTCTCCCGGCAAGTAATTCTTCAAAAGACTCTTTCACTTGGCAGGAACCCTCACGAATTATTTTTCCGATTAAACTGTTGCTGCTTGTATTCGCCCAGTATGTCCCTACTTTTTGTTTGTCAAGATAATGAAGAATAGACCACGGATTATAAATATCTTTCTTATGTCCAAATGTAAATCCATCATACCAGCGTTTTACCTCACTGCTCTTATCAGATAAATTGTACTCTTCCAATGCAGCAAAAACCTCTTCTTCCGTAAACCCAAACGCGTCTGCATATTTTTCTGAGATAGTAGTGACAACCTCTAAATTATTCAAGTCTGAAAAAATAGGTTCTTTACTGACACGTGTTATCCCAGTCATAATTGCACGCTCCAAATATGGATTTGTTTTAAATGCTGCATTCAATAAACTTCGCAAAAATGATGATAACTCATCCCAATATCCATTTACATAAGCTTCCTGCATAGGAGTATCATATTCATCCAACAAGATAATCACTTTCTTTTCATAATATCTGCTAAGGAAATCCGACATCTTATGAATAGCCAATGTGGCAATTGTTTCATCCATATTCATGGTAACACTTTTGAAAAATATCTTTTCTTCTTCCGTTAATAAATCTCCACCCAGCAAAAAAATGTGTTTATTATATAAATCCGTCAAAATCTGATTAATCCTTTGCTTTGCCATTTGAAAAGTGCGTTCTTTCACATTTGCAAAAGTAATGCTGATCACCGGATATGTCCCCTGCAGTTTTTGATAGGACTCCTCTTTCCATATATTCAAATGGTGAAATAAACCCGCGTTCTTCTTATGTGTTATAGAAAAAAAATTCTCTATCATACTCATTGTCAACGTCTTCCCAAAACGCCTTGGCCGAGTAATCAATGTGACATAATCTCTTCTCTCCCACCATTCCTTTATAAATAATGTCTTATCTACATAGAATAGGTCGTTTGATATAATGTCTGCAAATTCCTGATATCCGATCGATACCCTTCTTGACATAATACGAACCTCCTTGTCGTCACTTTGGATTTATTATAACAGATTTCAACAGATGCGCCTATACCATAAAACATTTTTATATTTACAAAACTCCCGCATTCATATCTATTCATATAGCACATGAATGGGAGAGTTCTCAATTGCTTCTAGTAACATTATAATTATATCAGAAAAGGCACTTTTGTCCTCATTTTGTCTCAATTAATTTTTTAACCGGATAAGAAGTTATTTGAAACATTGGTGGATTTTCCTTCAATGTTTCATATGCCTTCTTTTCATTTGCTGCTATATTATCAGGAATAATTGCATAAGGTATAAGAACTTCCCTAGAAGTGCCTTGCAAAAGAGAAAAACCCAAACCTTTCGGCATATCCGGATTGATTAATTCATACGACATTTGATTAACCACAGCACTATAATCAGTCCCTACCAATGTCATGGCACTCAAGTTAACTCCCACTTTTTCCACATCTTCATTATCTTCGTTTGAAAATAACGCTTTCACTACATAATAATATTTTACAGCTGTGTCTTCCGCCAATTCTTCATCTTCTGAAACAAGATTATAGTTCTTATAAAATTCTTTCATTGAGAAAAGCTCAGCACCTAACACTTTTACAGTATAGCCGTCAATAATACTATCCGAACTATTGTTAAAATCTCGACCAAACTCCACTGTCTCATTTACTTGAAAATATTCTTTTTTCTGTCTCTCAGCCTTCTTATTCAAAGCATAAATCCGAATTCCCGAGCCTATCAAAAGACATATCATTATACCTATCACTATTTTTTTCTTACTTATCATCTATTATTCACATCCTTATTTAAGCCCTACCTATGTGTTCAATTACTTTTCCGCTTTCCAATTTAATAATCTCATCTGACAATTCCTCCAAAACCGCAAGATCATGGCAGGAAATGATAACTAATGCACCTCTTTTTTTCTCCCCTCGAACAATTTCTTTTACTAATTCCACACCAGAAGTATCCAGGGCATTCGTCGGTTCATCCAATATCACTATATCTGGTTTTTCCATAAGTGCTGCTGCAATTCCCAAACGTTGTTTCATTCCTAATGAATATTTTCGGTATTTCTTTTTTGCCGCCTCTTCATCCAAACCAACCAAACACAGAACTTTATTTATTTCTTCGTCAGATATTATTTTCTTTACAGATGCTAGCATCTTTAAATTTTGATATCCTGAATATCGATCTAAAAATGTCGGATTTTCTAACAAAAACCCTATGCTTTTAGGAAATTCCAACTCTTTTCCCAATTCTTTTCCATCTATCAATACCTTTCCTGATGATGGATGAATTAATCCAATCAGCACTCTCATCAACATTGTCTTCCCTGATCCGTTAATGCCCTGTATTCCATAAATTTTCCCTGAGTGCATAGAGCAGCTTACTCGATCTAACACCGTATGTTTACGAATTACCTTTGATACTTCTATCACTTCCATTCTCATTTTTAGCCTTCCTCCTTATTCAAAATATCATATCTACGAAATTTCATAATTCCACATATGAATGCAATAAATAAAATTCCAAACGAAAACAGTAATCCTTTTTGATAACTAACGCCATTTTCTATTGCCCATTCATACCGAATTGGCATTGCGAAATTCCCTATCATTATATCGGATAAGAAATAAGCTGAAGACAGCATCATAATACATATTACCAAAAAACTGAACACAGGTTTTGTAAAAAGCAATAATACCATCTGCAATAAATTAATTGCAATCGACAATATCACTGGTGTTAGAATCACAGCGATTGGAATCACTCCACCCCCTCGAAACTCTGATACCCACAAGCCAAACATCGTTGCAATACTGTCTGCATGTGCTTCAAACGAGAGTGGTTCTTGAAAACAAATACATAGAATCACTAATACCAATAAAATAATTCCATGATACAAAACGGTAGATAAAACATTCCACAAACATTTTGATATCCACCATTTTGTTCGTCCTTGAACATGTACCAAAATCTGTGTTCCCATGTTTTGTAAATCTTTCATCGGATAATTTAGAACAGCAAACGAACTAAACAAAAAAACAGCAATCCACATAGTTGGAAATTGAAACGGATTACCTGTAGTCGGTATATATTCTTTCATTCCGCCATACAAATACATCCAATAGTCTCCTAATGCCACTTCTGTTCCCCATATCGCAATTCTTCTATGCAACTCAAAAAAACCAATAATTGCAATAAATAACGGAAAAATATAACATGATACTCCTTTAAAATATCCGTTTTTCAAGTCAAACCACAATACTTTAATAAATTTCATTCCGATACTCCTTTATAATACCAATTAGAGAAATCACCAATAATCCAATCGCAAACAAAAGAATAATACTTCCTGAAAAAGAATACCTAACTTCTACACCTCGCAAAAAATATAATGGCGAAAGCTCCTTATATGCAACAGATGGATCACTATAAATATAATCTGTAATCACATGTACAAATAGCAACAACAAAAACGGGATAAGTACGACTCCCCACTTTTGTCGCACAATTCCAGATACTGCCATACAAATACAAACCAAAAAACCACAGTATACAAAGTCTATAAACAAATATATTGCCACATACAAAAAAGGTACTGTATAATATAATTCAGCTAAAAAAGAGCCTCCAAACACACCATAAAACATATTCATAGTCACATCAGGCAAAATAGCTGGAACAACCAGTAAAGTCATCCAAAAATTAAAAATCAGCGGAAGAACCATTGCAACTCCCCCCGATAAAAATACTGCTACATATTTTGCACAATAATATTTTTTCTTTCCTGTCTTTGTGATCATCATTCTTCGATATCCGCATTTCCTTTCTTCACTATATGACCAGCCATAAGGCAATGCTATCAACAACGGAAATACAAAGAAATAAATAGAACTTCCTAGCGAAAATGGTTCGCCTCCTATCCAGCAATTGAACACCGTATTAATCCCTATATGAGGATCGTATATGATATCCGTTGAATTACCAGATATAGCAGACATTCCCTCATAATACATATTTACCATATGTTCAAAACTCAACAAGGTAATAAGACACCCTAAAACAACAGATATCCAAAAAAATTTATTTTTGAAAGCTTTCTTAAGCTCTAATTTCAATACTGAACACATATTCTCACTCCCTACTTTACAATTTCAAATTCACATAAGAAGTATATTCTTCTCCTCCATTTAAATTATCTGTCAAATATATTTTCCCCAGATCACAATCATCCGGATTAATATACCAACCAATTTTCATGTTTACACTCTGTGCCGGAAGCAACGGAAAATGATAATATTCAGGACTTTCCACATCTTTACCTTCCGAATAATAACACGGACTTCCAATCCATATAACTTCATTGTCTTTTCCTTTTTCAACTAATTGAAAAATAGATATATTGCAATCTTCAGAATTTACATTCGTCACCATCACATCCAAAATCAACATAGGACTATTCATCGCCTCATCTACCGACACCAAAACTCCACTTTTGGGATATTCAATAATTGGCATAATCTCTTCTTTCCGCACACTCGCTTCTGTCGGATTATTATACAAAGTCGCCTGATTTACTGTATATCTTATCGAAATATTCTCTTCATTTCCCTGAAGAGGCTCCTTCTTCTCCACGATGTCCCCCAGTTGGAATTCCCGTTCTTGATTTACATAATATTTTTGTTCAATTGTTTTACCTTTCCCTTTTGATATTTTTGAACATCCTGTAATTGATATTAAAATTAAGGCAATACAAAAAATAAAACTATAATTTCTATGGAACATCCCTTATACTCAACCTCCAACTCTCTTATATTATTAAGAATGTCAGTGTTTCTTCTGACCTTCCCTTCTTATTGTTTTTCATTCATACTATGGATTTGCCACAGGATAGTTTCCAACACTGTCCGGACTCCATAATCCTCTTAATGTCCCTGACACACCCGCTCTTGCGGTCGTAATATCAAGTTTACAACTGGAATAACCATTTTCTTTAACTTTATTGTATATAAACCATTCACCACCTTTTACAATTGCATGATCTCTAAGTGTACAATTCACATTTGATGAACTAAGAGAGCGCACCCATAAATCGAACCCCGAGTTATTTTTAATATAATGAGAAGTTTTATCTTCTTTTGTCCGTAACGGTGTCTGTGCCGCTTTAGAATAAGCAAATTCTATTTTCTTTGTCGGCAATGCTGTATCCGAAACGTTCCCAGCCGCTTGAGCCGAGATACCTGCACAACCAATACCTATAACCATCAATACTGCCAATACTTTTTTCTTCATAACATATTCCTCCTAATTTCTTCTTTTCAGAATCACACCTAACATCAATGAAAAACTAACCACCAACACATTTACCGCCAATATCCTACATAATTGCTCTCCACCCAAAATCAAAGACAGAAAATACAATATCAATTGTATACTAAGAATCATTCTGGTTCTTTTCCGATATACACGAACCTCCTCTTCATCCAACTGCTTATTATGTGTTCCTACAGGTGCAAGGCAAAAGATACACCCACTTCCGATTACCATAATCCACGTATATACACCTATTATCCATCCTGCTTTCAATAGGAATTCGAAAGCAACAAACAACAATACTACGGACATCATCAGACATCGAAATTTTGTCTTCGCATGAAATCCACCTGCATGCTTTCGCAGTGTCCAAAAGGAAATCCAAAACACGCAACTTTCAAATACACAATCACAAAAGATACCAACAGTTACTGTGATGAAAATCCCCAACAGATTATTTAAAATACCTTCTACCCCATATCTTATAACCTCACGCTCACTATCAGGTATATTTTTACCATCTGCTAAATAATCTGTCAGATATGTTGTCAAACTCAAAACTTCCGCAACTTCTTAACACTTTCAACTTCTTTCGGTTGATAAAAAGTGAACGTACATGTTGTATTTGCTTCCATTTCTGCAACTTTTCTTGATAATTTGACAACTGCTTTTTTTACTTTCTCCGAAGCTCTTTTTTTCTTCTGCATTGCTATCTCCTCCCTTCTCTGTTTTTCTAAGTGCATCATATCACATAAAATCTCTCTGTGCCGAAACATGTCATAATTCATATAGATTTTTGTCATAACTCATACTTTGTCGGATGAAGTCCGCACGCCGAAGGCATGTGTTACGGGATGCTCGGATGAGTATAGTTTTCCGTAAAACAAAAGACACAGACCTCAAAAAGTCCATGTCTTATCCATCTTATTATATGTACAACATCAATTTTACACAAAAATGTGCATCCTGTACTTTTATACTCATATCTCCATGATATTTTTCTACCATTCGTTTTACACTTTTTAACCCGATACCGTGGGACTCCGAATCTTTTTTTGTTGTAAGAAAATCGCCGTATTTATCTTGTCTTATTCTCTCTGACAAAAAACTATTTTCTATCTTCAAAACAAGAATTCCATTTTTCAAAGAAAACTCAACACCCAAGAATTTTTCTTCGGTCTCCACTGCTGCATCTATCGCATTTTGCAACAAATTTCCAATGATGATATTCAAATCAAAGGAATGTTTCATATCTTCCGGTATTGCAACTTTTACAGTTGTATTCAACTGCATTTTCTTTGCCTTCTGAAGCATATAGTTCAGAACACTATCTACTTCCATATTTCCGGACGATACAATCTCACTCGGCTTCTCAAAAAATTCTTCCATAGCATTCAGATATCTCCGAAATTCCGAAAAATCCTTTCTCTCTGCCATAAATCTCAGTTCCGCCAAATGATGTTTCATATCATGCCGAAACATCTTCATTTTTTCTACACTCTCCAACATTACATTTATCTGATTCCGATATGCCATCATCTGATATTCCAATAGCTCTGCCTCATGCTTTTCTTCTGACAATTTCAAAAACAGGCTGTAAAAATAAAACATCAAAAAATTAATCAAGAACAATCCCAAGCATATAATAGTAATCCCTCTATAAGTGCTGCTTTTTGTATAAATCAATATCGTTACCAATAAAATACTGCATAATGGTATACAAATCAAAGATAAATGATAAGTTCTTGTCCTGTTTTTTTGTCCGGATACAATTCTTCCTGCAATCAACTCACAAACAAACATCAATAATATTCCGATTGCCCCATACACTTGATTATACATATTTCCGTCTTTATATGGTATGAAAAGAAATGTAACAAAAGCGTCGCACATCATACCAACCACATAAATTGAAACTGTCACAAAAATATTCTCTCTCCATACTTTTGTATACATTCTTACTAGCAAAGCAATGCCCACTAGATTGCACATAATATTTATCCAAACACGTTGAAACAATAAATACAATGCCGTATTCACAATCCAAAAGAGCAAATAGCATGCAACTTCTTTCACCCTGCTTAACTTTGTCTCTTCCAAAAAGATGCGGATAAATCGATACGTCACATACATTCGAAATAAATTCGACCCCGCACACACAATGATATCCATCATATTTTTATAATTCCTTTAACAATTTTTCTCTGACCTGTTTTCGCTGCGCCTGACTGATCGTCAGTACTCTCCCATTGTCCAATTCCACAGTTTCATATGTATACCGTGCGATACGCTGCTTATTTACCACATACGATTTATGAATTACAAGAAAATCTTCCGGCAATTCCTTGATAATATTTTTCAGCTTTCCGTAAAATTCCTTTTCGCCGCTTGTAGTGAGCAATCTAACTTTTCGTCCATCACTCACAAAGCAAAGAATATCTCCATAAGACACATAATAATACTCTTTACCCAATTGGAATTCAAAGCGCTTTGTGTTTCGCCCGACAATCTTTAGTGCTAATGCAAGCGTCTCTTCAATCTTTTCTTCCTCAATCGGCTTTACAAGGAAATCCATCGGCTGCACCTTAAACAACTGCTGTGCATACGACTGTTTCCCCGATATATAGATAATCTGCATCGTATGGTTTTCCATCTGCTTTCGGATAAATATCCCCGCATCGATTCCACTCACTTCAAACAATTCGATATCCAAATACAGAATATCCAACTGTTTTCCCGTTTCTAAATAAGCACAAAGTTCTTCCCCGGAATTCCAGACTTGGATATCCATCTTTACATTTCTCTTTTTCCCATACTTCAAAACAACATCTTCTATAAAAGCACATGTATTTTTTCCATCATCACATATTCCAATCTGATACATTTCCCACCTCAAGTATATACACCCAAATTTGCAAAAAAACTCTTTAGAATTTTCTAAAGAGTTTACATCAAATGCAGGTGGTGGGACTTGAACCCACACGAGGTTGCCCCCGCAAGATTTTGAGTCTTGTGCGTCTGCCATTCCGCCACACCTGCTTACCCAAGAAGCATTTTCACTTCTTTTTATTAAGTTGTTGTCTCAACAAAATATATATTACCATATGCTACTATAAAATACAAGCTTTTTTTTGAAATTTTTTCAATTTTTTTAACAGTTGCTACTGTTCACCCAAATAAGCATCTCTGCACACAGCAGTGAACAGCAGCTGACATTTCCCTTATTTCAATTTCTGACCAATCTCAAAGCAATCAAATGTTGCAAAGTAATCTGCCGGTGTTTCGGCTCTTCGAATCAGCTTCGGCGTACCGTCTTCCTGCAGTAAAATCTCTGCCGATTTCAATTTACCATTATAATTATATCCCATCGCAAATCCATGTGCTCCTGTGTCATGGATGACTAGCAAATCTCCGATATCAATCTTTGGAAGCATACGATCTACTGCAAATTTATCATTATTTTCACAGAGTGAACCTGTGATGTCATATTTGTGGTCACAAGGTGCATCTTCTTTTCCCATAACTGTGATATGATGGTACGCTCCGTACATCGCAGGACGCATTAAGTTTACCGCACATGCATCACAGCCGATATATTCTTTATACGTGTGCTTCTCATGAACTGCTTTTGTCACAAGGCAGCCGTAAGGTCCCATCATGTAACGCCCAAGCTCTGTGTAGATTGCCACATCACCCATGCCAGCCGGAACAAGCACTTCCTCGTATACCTTTCTGACTCCTTCTCCGATTGCTCTGATATCATTCGGCTCTTGATCCGGTCGATACGGAATTCCGATTCCGCCTGACAGGTTGATAAATTTAATGTGCGCTCCTGTCTCTTTTTGTAATTTCACTGCAACTTCGAACAAAATCTTTGCGAGCATTGGATAATATTCATTTGTTACAGTATTACTTGCCAAAAACGCATGCAGTCCGAATTCTTTTGCCCCTTTTGCTTTCAGAATCTTAAATGCCTCAAACAACTGCTCCGTTGTCATCCCGTATTTGGCATCCCCAGGATTATCCATGATGTCATTGCTGATTTTGAACAATCCGCCCGGATTGTAACGGCAGCTGATCGTCTCCGGAATATGCCCGATTGCATTCTCCAAAAATTCAATATGTGTGAAGTCATCTAAATTGATAATTGCCCCCAGTTTGTCTGCATAGACAAACTCTTCTGCCGGAGTTGCATTGGAAGAGAACATGATATCTTTCCCTACTGCTCCAAGCGCCTCAGACAGCATCAATTCTGTATAAGAGGAGCAGTCACAGCCACAGCCGTATTCTCTTAAAATATTAATCAAAAATGGATTCGGAGTTGCTTTTACTGCAAAATATTCTTTATAACCTTTATTCCATGCAAAAGCCTCTTTCAATGCTTTTACATTTTCACGAATTCCCCTTTCATCGTACAAGTGAAACGGTGTCGGAAATTCTTTTACAATCTCATCTAATTTTTCTTTTGTAACAAACGGTACTTTATTCATCAATGGCTCTCCCTTCATACGTCAAATTAGAATCACTATACCTTTTTTCTTTTTATTTGTCAAGAAAAAGGATAACCCCAACTTGTAGCAAAAAAGGAACAGGCGATATTCGCCTGCCCCTTTGCATTGTTGTGTTGTGGTCTGTATAAAACTTTTAACTATTTTCTTAATCCTAATCTCTCGATTAATGTACGGTATCTTTCAATGTCAGTTTTCTTTAGGTAAGCCAGTAAACCTCTTCTCTGTCCTACCATTTTAAGAAGACCTCTTCTTGAATGATGATCCTTTGGATTAGCTTTGAAGTGTTCTGTCAACTCATTGATTCTTGCTGTTAATACAGCGATCTGAACTTCCGGTGAACCTGTGTCGCCTTCTGTTCTGGCATATTCTGCCATAATAGCCTGTTTCTTTTCTTTTGCGATCATGCTATGACCCTCCTGTTTTTCTTAAATTTAACACCTGACATTAAGTGACGGTTGGAGTATCCGGTCACCGAACATCGGTTTTTTCATACTTGATGAGTATATCATACTTTTCCACCAGTGTAAACTACTTATTTTTAAAAATTACTGTTGAAACCTTGAAGCCACTTACGCCCATATGCGATATCCTGTTCCACCTGCTTGCGAAGCATCTCTACAGAATGGAATTTTTTTTCCGGTCTCACATACTCGTAAAGCGCTACCTCAATCTTCTTTCCATAAGCATCCCCGTGATAGTCAAATACAAATGTTTCAATTCCCATCTGTTCTTTCTCTGAAACTGTCGGTTTGCAGCCGATATTAGAGATTCCTCCATAAAGCATGCCATCAATCCGAATTGAACTGACATAGACTCCATTTGGCGGAAGCAGTTTCTCTTTTTCTGCAACAATGTTCATCGTGGGAAATCCAAGCTTTCTCCCAAGCTGCTTGCCATATTGCACTTCTCCTGTGACGGTATACGGGTATCCAAGAAGCTGTGTAACCAGTTTCATATTCCCTTTTTTCACTTCTTCTTTAATGTAAGTACTGCTGATTTCTCTATCTTCATAGCATTTCTTTTCAATCACTTCCACCTCATACCCGTATTCCCCGCTATACTGCTGCAACATATGATAATCACCTTTTTTCTGATATCCAAAGTGAAAATCCGTGCCAACCACAATATACTTAGCATGAAATTGTTCCACCAAAATTTCTTTTATGAAAGTCTCCGCTTCGATTTTCGAAACTGCCTCGACAAATGGGCATTCCACCAGATAATCTACCCTGCCCAAAAGGCGTCCTGCGCGTTCTTCGTTCGTAATCAGACTTTCTTTTTTCTTTTTTAATTTTTCGTACAAGGGCGCCATGTCAAATGCAAACACAACGCTGTCTACACCGTCATTTTTCTGATGCGCAATGACCCGCTCGATCAATGTCTCATGTCCTATGTGAAGACCATCAAATTTCCCCAATGTAATTGCAGTCTTTTTGTCATTTTGATAGAACTGCATTCCCTTGATATATTGCATGTTTTTTCCTCTTATCGTTACTCATTTTTATCAAAAAACATTTTGACTATTTTAAACATCTTTTGTTTCTGCTGATATGCGTAAATCGCAATGAACCGTCCGGAATTACTGTAAACTCTCACATACTCTCCGTCAACCAGGTCTTTTGACTCATTGATATGCTTTTCAAAAAACATATTTCCATTGCACACAAGCGCTTCATAAGGTGCTTTAAGTGTCACCGCCTCGTACTGCTCAAACATTTCATCAATCGGAACTAATATCTCTGAAAGTGTTCCCTCTTCCTTTTTCTGTCTGACTTCCTCCAATGTGTAGCTGTCTTCCAAAGTAAACCTGCTTACTTTTGTGCGGGTGAGTTCCTCCATGCAGCCACCACAGCCGAGTTTCTCTCCGATATCATGGCACAATGTACGGATATAGGTTCCTTTGGAGCAGGAGACTTCCATCCGCACGCGCGGAAGTGAAATGTCTTTGATCCGAATCTCATAGATGACAACCGGACGAGCTTTTCTCTCAACCTCAATTCCGGCTCGCGCCAGTTCATATAATTTTTTCCCATTGACTTTTAACGCAGAATACATCGGCGGTACCTGTAAGTATTCTCCTACAAATTCCCCGATGCATCTTTCTACGGCATCATTGTCAATTCCATCCATCGCTTTTTCGGATAACACTGTTCCGGATATATCCTGAGTGTCCGTTGCCTTTCCAAGTAAAAGTACTGTCTCATATGTCTTATCCTTATCCGTCAGCATATCGCATAATTTTGTCGCTTTTCCAAGGCAGACCGGAAGAACGCCCGTCGCATCCGGATCCAATGTACCGGTATGCCCAATCTTTTTCTGTCCGAGAATCCCTCTTAGTTTTGCGACTACATCATGTGATGTAAATCCTTTTTCTTTACGTATATTAATGACTCCGTGTACCATATTTTCTTCCTTTTTATAGTTGTAAATGAATCTGTCCGGACAGATTGTTGATCACATCATGTACCGTTCCCTTCATCGTCACACCAGCCGCTTTTTTATGACCTCCTCCACCGAAATACTGTGCGATTCTGCTGACATCCACATCACCAGATGCACGCAGGCTCACTTTGTACTCATGCGGAGCAGTCTCATATAAAAGAACGGCAACTTCCACACCTTTCGTCACCCGAAGCTGGCTGACAATTCCTTCTAAATCTTTTGGTGTGACACCATGAAATTCCATCATACGCTGTGTAATATAGGATACAATACATTTTCCATCCATAAACAGAAAACTTTCAAACAATGCCCTCCCCAAAATCTGGTTCTGAGCAAACGTCTTTTCATAAAATGTCTTTTCGATGATCTCAGAGGCATTGATCCCTTTCCGCATCAGGTTCGCTGCCGCCTCCATCGTCTCCGGCGCCGTACATGAATACTGGAACACTCCCGTATCATGCACGATTCCAAGATACAGACATTCAGCCGTCTCTTTTGTGATCTTTTCTAAATCCAAAAGCCGGTATACAAGCTCCGAAGTAGAACTTGCTTCCGGGAAAATATAATTTTGATCTGCAAACGCAAGATTACTAATATGATGGTCTACGCAGAACGTCTCTTTTGCATGTTCAAAAAGCGCCTTTGAAAATCCGAGACGTTCTTTATCACCACAGTCAAGCACAATAAACAGATCGTATTCTTTTTCGTCCGACACCTCGTGACGAATCTCTTTCGCCGCCTTGATAAACTGAAAGCTATCCGGTATGTCTTCCAGATAGACATCCGCCTGAATCTCTTCATAGTTTTCTTTGATGTACTGATACAACCCAAGACAGGAACCGACACAATCACCATCCGGACGCACATGACCGCCAATGGCAACTGTTTTTACATGTTTCAAGACTTCCTTTAACATCTTATTCTTCCTCTTCTTTTAAATCCCTTGTCACATCATCAATCATTTTCGACATTGCCACGCCATATGCGATAGACTGATCCATCACAAATTTTATTTCCGGCGTGTTTCTCATATTCAGCTTTCTTGCCAGTTCTCTTCGGATATATCCTTCTGCACTCTGAAGACCTTTGATTGTGTCTTCCTGCGCTTTCTCGTCACCGAGCACACTGATATATGCTTTGCATGTCTTTAAATCCGGTGCTACTTCCACCGCCACAACGGAAGTCATCGGTGCAACACGAGGGTCTTTGATGCCCCCGCGGATAATGTTGCTCAATTCTCTTTGCACCTCTCCGTTTACTCTTGTATTCTTAATACTATTTTTTCTCAATTCTTTTCCTCTTTTCTTATCTTGGTATCTCTACCATCTTATAAGACTCTACTTGGTCGCCTTCTTTGACATCATTAAATTTCTCGAAGACAAATCCACATTCATAACCTGCTTTTACTTCTTTTACATCATCTTTAAAACGTTTCAGTGAAGCAAGACCGCCGTCAAAGATTACGACTCCGTCACGGATAATACGTGCAGAACATCCTCTCTCAAATGTACCGTCAAGCACATATGCACCAGCAATCGTACCTACGCCTGAAGCCTTGAATGTCTGACGAACCTCTGCATGACCGAGTATTTTTTCCTCAAATACCGGATCCAGCATACCTTTCATAGCAGCTTCCACATCTTCGATCGCATTGTAGATGACACGATATAATCTTACATCCACTCCTTCACGGTCTGCAATCTCTTTTGCAGTTGCGTCTGGACGTACATTAAATCCTATGATGATCGCATTGGATGCAGATGCAAGTGTCACGTCAGATTCATTGATTGCACCGACACCACCGTGGATAATCTTTACAACGACCTCGTCATTTGATAATTTCAAAAGACTCTGTTTCACCGCTTCCACAGAACCCTGTACGTCTGCTTTTACAACGATACCAAGTTCTTTTACATTTCCTGCCTGAATCTGGCTAAACAGATCATCTAAGGACATCTTCGATTTTGTATCGTCTAACAGCTTCATTCTTCCCTGTGAAATAAATGTCTCTGCAAAGTTTCTTGCCTCTTTATCATTGCCGCATCCGACAAATACTTCTCCAGCATTTGGTACATCATTCAGACCAAGAATCTCTACCGGAGTAGAAGGTCCTGCCTCTTTGACTCTTCTTCCTTTGTCATCCATCATTGCTCTTACTTTCCCGTAAGCCGAACCTGCTGCAATGGCATCTCCGACACGAAGTGTACCTTTCTGTACCAATACTGTCGCCACAGAACCTTTTCCTTTATCAAGCTCTGCCTCGACCACAAGACCTCTTGCGCGACGGTTTGGATTGGCTTTTAATTCCAATACTTCCGCTGTCAGAAGGATCATCTCCATCAAGTCTTCGATTCCTTCTCCTGTCTTTGCAGAAACCGGTACAAAGATTGTGCTTCCACCCCAGTCCTCTGCAATCAATTCATACTCTGTCAATTCCTGTTTTACACGGTCGATATTCGCACTAGGCTTATCAATCTTATTCACTGCAACAATAATTTCAATTCCAGCTGCTTTCGCATGGTTGATCGCCTCTACAGTCTGAGGCATTACACCGTCGTCTGCCGCAACAACAAGAATCGCAATATCTGTGGAATTAGCACCACGCATACGCATTGCTGTAAATGCCTCATGTCCAGGTGTATCTAAGAATGTAATCTTCTCTCCATTCACTGTTGCCACATATGCACCGATATGCTGTGTGATACCACCTGCTTCACGGTCAATCACATTTGTATTACGGATTGCATCCAGAAGGGAAGTTTTACCATGATCAACGTGTCCCATAACACACACAACCGGCGGACGTTTCTTCATCTTGCTTTCGTCTTCTTCATCTTCTTTTAACAATTCTTCAATGACATCTATCACTTCTTCTTTTTCACAGAGTACTTCGAATTCCATTGCAATTTCTTCTGCTGTATCATAATCGATCTCCTGATTGACAGTTACGATTTTTCCCTGTAAGAATAATTTTTTCACAATTACAGATGGCTGAATCTTCATCGCATCTGCAAGTTCTTTGATTGTAAGTACTTCCGGAATCGTGATCATCTTAATCTTTTCTTCCACTTTTTCCTCTACCTTTGGCTGCGGCTTTGGCTGCAACGGCACATTCTTTGCTTTTTTCCCTTTTGGCACTCTTTCCTCATGGTCATCTTTGCGATAATCTTTCTTCTTATTAAAATTATCTTTTTGTTTTTGACGCTGTGGCTTCTGCTCCGAAACCACCGGTGCCGGAATAGAAGGTGTGCTCTTTCTGTTATCATTTCTTCTGTCGTTTCTTCTATTATCATCTCTGCGGTCGTCTCTTCTGTCATCACGTCTGTTGTCATCCCGCTTTTGGCTCTGATAATTGTTGTTCGGTCTTTGATTATTATTTGCTCTCTGGGCATTATTATTCTGTCTCTGTCCCTGACCGGCATTATTGTTTTTCTGACCTTGGTTATTGTTATGTGGTCTCTGACCATTCTGTCTCTGCCCCTGATTGTTTCCGCTTCTTTGTCCCTGATTGTTGTTCTGTCCATCTCGTCTCTGCGTCGGACGATTGCCCTGACGAGAACCATTTTGGGAATTCTGTGGTCTGAACACCTGCACAATATTTTTCTTCTTCGGCTCTTCTTTTGTCTCTCCGCCGCCTAAACTGCTCTTTACAAGCCCAATCTGTTCATCGCTCAATGAACTCATATGACTCGTTACCTCTATATTTTTTGCCCTAAGAACATCAAGCACTTCTTTGTTTGTTTTATTTAGCTCTTTTGCTAATTCATGCACTCTCACTTTTGTCATACTAACTACCTCCTCTATGCAATCGTATATCCTTCTGTTTCCAAGTGTTTCACAATTCCTTTTGCAAATCCTGCATCTGTCACTGCAACCATTGCCCGAAATTCTTTTCCCATTGCATGCCCCAAGGTATCTTTATCTCCATAAAAATAAATTGGCACTTCATAGAAATTACACATATTTTTAAACTTCTTTTTTGTATTGTCTGACGCATCCTCTGCCACAATCACAAGCTCCGCCATACCGGTCTTCACTTCCTTTTCGGTACAGAACTCGCCACTTGCTGTCTTTCCTGCTTTTGTGGCAAGACTGACTAACGATAATGCTTTACTCGATTTCAAGCGCATTCATCTCCTTTTCCAGTTTTTCATAAACTTCTTTTGGAATTGCCTGCTTAAAAGATCGCTCTAACCCTTTGTTTTTCACCGCTTTTTCAAAACATTCTTTTGAAAAACAAAGATATGCTCCGCGCCCATTTTTCTTTCCTGTCGCATCCAATTCAAATGTATCTTCTGAAGTTTTTAAAACACGCATCATTTCTTTTTTACTTTTCATCTCTTGACATCCTACACATTTTCGCATAGGAACCTTTTTGTTATTACTCAACAAATCACTCCTGACTACACTAATTCATCTGGTATCTCTTCATCTGCTTCCTCAGATACTTCTGTGGAAAGATTCATATAATTTTCCGGCAGTTCACCAGCTTCAATCGCCTGTGTCTCGCTCTTGATATCAATCTTGTATCCTGTCAGACGTGCAGCCAGTCTGGCATTCTGTCCTTCTTTTCCGATTGCAAGTGACAACTGATAATCCGGCACAATTACACTTGCTGTCTTTTCATCCGGATCAGCCATTACAGAGATGACTTTTGCCGGGCTAAGAGCATTCTCGATCAAGATTGCAGGATTCTCACTCCAGTTGATGATGTCAATCTTTTCTCCGCGAAGTTCACTTACGATCGCATTGACTCTCGCTCCGTTCATGCCTACACATGCTCCAACCGGATCTACATCCGGATCATTTGACCACACTGCAATCTTTGTACGAGAACCGGCTTCTCTTGAGATACTCTTAATCTCAACAATGCCTTCTTTTACTTCTGCAACCTCAGACTCAAACAGACGTTTTACCAGTTCCGGATGTGTACGAGAAACTAAAATCTTTGGTCCTTTTGTTGTGTTTTTCACTTCTACGATATAGAGTTTGATACGTTCTGTAGGCTTAAACACTTCGCCTTTTACCTGCTCATTCTCAGTCAGCATTGCATCTGCTTTTCCAAGGTTAATACTTACATTCTTGCCAACATAACGCTGCACGATACCAGTCACGATATCTTTCTCTTTTTCAAAATACTGATCGTACACTACTTTTCTTTCTTCTTCACGAATTTTCTGAAGAATTAAGTTCTTTGCGTTCTGTGTTGCAATACGCCCAAATTCCTTTGATTCCACCGGAATCTGAACAATATCGCCAAGCTCAAATTTAGAGTCGATCATCTTTGCATTTGCAAGGCTGATCTCCATCACATCGTCTTCCACTTCTTCTACAACTGTCTTTTCCGCAAACACAGAGTAGTCACAAGTCTCACGATTCATTACTACTTTGATGTTATCTGCTTTTCCAAAATGATTTTTACATGCGTTAATCAGAGAATTCTCAATTGCATCTAATAAGGTCTCTTTACTGATATCCTTTTCCTGCTCAAGAATTGTCAACGCTTCTAATAATTCTGTGTTCATTTTTTCTTTCCTCCTGATTTAAAAATCCAATGCCAAACGAATCAAAGCAATCTCACTTCGTTCAAATGTCTTTGTTGTCTCATCTTCATATTCAATCGTCACGGTATCCTGATCGTATTCTTTTAGAATCCCGATAAATTCTTTCTGTCTGTCAATCGCACGGTAAGTACGGAGCTCCACCTCTTCTCCGATACTTCTTGCAAAGTCTTTCTCTTTTTTCAAAGGTCTTCCAAGTCCCGGAGAACTCACTTCAAAGATATATGTATCTTCGATATAGTCTTTTTCATCCAAAATATCCGAAAACGCCCTGCTCACCACTTCACAATCATCTACCGAAATTCCTCCCGGTTTATCAATGTATGCCCGAAGATACCAATTACCTCCCTCTTTTACATACTCAACGTCTACCAATTCAAATCCGTTGCTTTCAACGATTGGTAATAGAAGCTCTTCTGTTTTCTGTTCGTATACTTCTCTTTTAGACACTGTCAACCTTCCTTTCTTATACCAACAAATAAGAGTGAACATTACGTCCACTCTTCTGCCGATTTCTTATGTAACTACCATACACTATAGCACTCATTTTCAATAAATGCAAGGGTATTTTCAAACTTTATTTATTTTCTTACCATGCGTGTAGCCAAAATTTGCCTAAAAACCAAATAAGAAAAGCAAAAATTGCAAGCACTCCGATTGCGATGGGAAGTAGAAGTTGGCAAAATGCCAACATCACTGCCAACTTATCTTTCTTGCCCATCTCAATTGCTTCCTGCTCTTTACTCTCCTCCCGTAACTTTTTTTTAGCTTCCTTTCTCACCGCCCGGAGACCTTTTTCAAACTCGATTTTGTTCTTTTTCGCATCTAATTGTTCATTTGTTTTTTTTTTCTTTTCCTGCTCCTCGAACATCAGATCCGGTCTTGGTCCCTGTCCCAGTTTCCATAAATTTTTCATATTTTTACATCACCAAACAATCTATACATAATGGCAAGCTACAAAATGTTCATTCCCAACATCTCTGTACTCTGGCGCTTCCTTTGCACATTTTTCTGTCGCATTCGGACAACGTGTGCGGAATTTGCAACCAAACGGGGGATTTGATGGAGATGGAAGATCGCCGCTCAAAATAATGCGATCTCTCTTTCTCGTCGGATCTGGCACCGGAATCGCTGACATCAGCGCCTTTGTATATGGGTGCAGCGGATGATCAAAAATCTCATTTTTATCTGCCATTTCTACAATATTTCCAAGATACATTACCGCGACACGGTTACTAATATACTCAACTACAGACAAGTCATGGGAAATGAAAATATAAGAGAATTTATTTCTCTCCTGAAGATCTCCAAGCAAGTTGATAATCTGCGATTGAATCGATACGTCCAATGCCGATACCGGCTCATCACACACAATCAATTCTGGATTTAAAATCAGGCTTCGCGCAATACCGATACGCTGTCTTTGACCACCGGAAAACTCATGTGGATAACGGTTAATATAATAAGTAGGAAGTCCGCAAATTTCCATCGTCTCCAATACCTTTTCACGTGCTTCCGTCTTGCTCATCAGCTTATGATCGAGCAACGCCTCACCAATAATATTTTCAACTGTCATACGCGGATTCAAAGATGCATATGGATCCTGAAACACCATCTGCATCTGCAGACGCTTCTCGCGCATCTCTTTTTTAGAACATTTTGCAAGATCTTGTCCCTTAAAAATTACTTTTCCATCTGTGATGTCATGCAGTCTCAAAATCGTTCTCCCTGCCGTTGATTTTCCACAGCCGGATTCACCAACGATTCCGAGAGTCTCTCCATGTCTCAGTGTGAAAGAAATTCCATCTACAGCTTTTACGTGTCCAACGGTTCTTGTAATGATCCCGCCACGGATAGGGAAATATTTTTTTAGGTTTTGGACATCCAAAATGACTTCATTTTCTCTGCTCATTTATACTTCCTCCTTTTCCGGCGCGTTGACAAAACATGCAACATAATGACCATTTCCAACGTGTACCAATTTTGGTTCTTTTTCTTTACATTCTGCCTGACAGAACTCACACCGCTCGTTAAAATGGCAGTTCTCCGGCATGTTAATCGGATTCGGCACCTGTCCCGGAATGGAGTACAACCGCTCGCTGTGATCGGTTTTACCAATAACCGGTTTGGATTTTAACAGACCGATTGTATACGGATGCATTGGATTTTGGAAAATATCCAATACGTTTCCTTTTTCCACGACATTTCCTGCGTACATAACGACCACATAATCCGCCATTTCTGCCACAACGCCCAAATCGTGCGTAATCAGCATAATTGACATATTCAGTTCTGCTTTCAACTTACGCATCAAATCTAAAATCTGCGCCTGAATCGTTACATCTAACGCTGTAGTCGGTTCATCTGCAATCAACAATTTGGGATTACATACCAAAGCCATCGCAATCATAATACGCTGACGCATACCGCCGGACAGCTCATGCGGATAGCAGTTCATAATTTCTTCCGCTCTTGGAATACCAACTAATTTTATCATTTCCAAAGCTTTTGCGTTTGCCTCTTCCTTTGTCGCATCTGTGTGGAAGAGAATACTCTCCATAATCTGATGTCCCACCTTCAATACCGGATTCAGAGAAGTCATCGGCTCTTGGAAAATCATCGCAACATCTTTTCCGTTGACATTTCCCATCTCGCTCTTGCTATATTTCAGCAAGTCTTTCCCTTCCATCAAAATCTCACCATCCACAATTTTACCTGGAGGCGATTGTACCAAATGCATCAAGGAAAGCGCTGTTACACTCTTTCCGCATCCTGATTCCCCTACTACACAGACCGTCTCCCCTTTACGGATCTCAAAATCAACGCCGTTGACTGCCTTGACAATGCCCGCGTCCGTATAGAACCATGTATGAAGATTTTTAAATTCTATAAATGCCATAATTTTTCTCCTTGTCAAAACTTCCTTAGCGCTTCATTTTGGGATCAAACGCATCTCTAAGACCATCACCTACAAGGTTTACCGCAAGTACGGTCAGCAAGATACAGAATCCCGCCGGCATCCACAACCATGGTCGCAGCTTAAATGTCATCAGGTTTGTTCCAGCAGACACCATCTGTCCCCAACTGGACATCGGCGGAAGTACACCAACTCCAAGATAAGACATCGTAGATTCCATAATAATTGTATCACCGATTGCCAATGTCGCTGTAACAATAATAATCGGAATTACATTTGGCATGATATGTTTGAAAATCTTATGTATATCGCGGATACCAAGTGACTCTGCCGCTGCCATGTAGTCCATCTCACGGATAGAAAGCACCTGTCCACGAATATAGCGACATGTGCCGGCCCATCCAATTGCCGCAAGAATAATCATCAGGTAATAAACTCTGACTCCGGTATCTACTTTCCAGTCTGACATCATTGCGCTGAGCATAATCAGGATTGGCATTGTCGGAAGCGATAAAATGACGTCTACAACACGCATGATGACAAAGTCAACGACTCCGCCATAGTATGCCGCCACACATCCCAAAAATGCACCGATAAAAATCTGAAGCGCCGTCGCCGCCAAACCAACCGTCATGGAAATACGTCCACCGTAAAGCAGACGCGTAAAAACATCTCGTCCACTTTCATCCGTTCCAAACCAGTGCTGCGCGCTCGGAGGCTGTTTTGCATTCGCAATATTCGTTGTTGTAATATCTGAATATGGGGATATAATCGGTCCTACAATACAAAGAACAATCATCACTCCAAGAAAAATCAATCCTGCAATTGCAAGTTTGTTGCGGCTCAAACGCTTCATAGCAAGTCGCCAGGGAGATTCCATGCTTTTGTTTGACGCTGCCTGTTTCGCTATTTTTTTATTTGCATCTTCTGTCTTTTTCACGTGTCATCCTCCCTTCTACTTCAATCGTATACGCGGATCAACCGCACCATATAACAAGTCAGAAAGTAAATTTCCAAGCATAGTCAATACTGCAAGGAACATCGTAAATCCCATCATAAACAGATAATCTCGCTTTCCAATGGAATCTAAGAACACTTTACCGATTCCAGGCCATGCAAATACAGTCTCTGTAATCATTGCCCCCGCAAATAATGACGGGATTGCAGCACCGACATAAGTCACAATTGGGATCATGGCATTTTTCAATGCGTGTTTGTAAATTACGATCTTTTCCGGAAGACCTTTCGCACGAGCAGTTCTTATGTAATCCTGATTGATCACTTCCAACATAGATGTACGCACATAACGCATCGTACCACCAAGCTGAATCACCGTCAGTGTTACAACCGGAAGAATCATATGTAACAATACATCGACAACATGAGCCGCCCCTGTGTTATTCGCCCCGGCAGTCACCATACTGTCAAGCGGCAGCCAACCAAGCTTGATGGAAAAAATATGCCGTAAAATCATCGCCAAAAAGAATGACGGCAACGAAATACCGGCAAACGCTACCACCGAAAATATATTGTCAAAAACTGAGTACTGTTTGGTCGCCGAAACGACCCCACTCGGTATCGCAATCAGCAGTTGCAATACGAACGCCACCGCAGCTACTAAAAACGAATTCCATACAAATTTACCAATCACCTCTGTTACCGGAATCTTATAGCTGATTGAGATTCCAAAATCTCCTTTAATCGCGTGACTTACCCAGTTCGCATATCTTTCTGGTATCGGTTTGTCTAATCCTAAAAGTGCTTTGTTCTGCGCAATCTTCTCAGCAGTGATGTTTCCGCCTGCATGGGCATCAACAGCGTCTCCAGGCAGCTTTGCTACCAAAAGAAATACGACCATAGATACACCAATCAAAATAGGAATCATCGTGAGAATACGGCGAGTTGCATATTTCCACATTTGTTAAAAAACCTCCAATTCTTTATTTGACTCTGTTTTGCTCTTTATCAAATAACTTAATTTTGCCCGCAGGAAACAGAACGAATTAGTTTCGTATCTATCCTCTGCGGGCCGTCTGTTTGAAGGGAAACCTCGATGGATCCCTATTTGAGCTTCAAGTCTTACGGCTTTAATTTTAGAGTAATGCTCGATTACTCAACCTCAATATTTCCAATCTTATCCTGCTGATACCATTTTACATAAGAGCTTGGTTCAAAATTCTTTACACGTGTGTTAAAGCAGATCAAATCACATCTCTCATAGATTGGATATGTTGGAAGTTCTTCATTGATAAGTTTGTAAATTTCTTTATAGTTTTCTTTCTGTTCTTCTTTGGATACAGAAGACAATGCCTCTGCAAGCATCTTATCCAGTTCAGGATTTGAATATCCTGTGTGATTCTGACTTCCACCTGCTTCTGGACTTGCAAATGTTCCTGTAATATCCGGATCAGCTGTCAATCCCCATGCCATGAACAGCATGTCAAATGTACCATTCTGAGATTTAGACTGTAATGTTGGCCAGTCAACATATTCTGCCTGGAAATCAATACCAAGCTGTCCATATGCATCAATCATCAGCGGAATCATATTGTCTGTTACAACATTTCCTGACATCGCACTGAATACAATCTTCATCTGTTTTCCGTCTTTCATCAGTTTGTCACCGTCTTTTTCCCATCCGGCCTCTTTTAAAAGCGCCTCTGCTTTCTCAAGATCATATTCGTACTTGTCAAGCCCTTCATCATCATACAGCCATGAGATTGGAGCTTGCGGAATGTTCAATGTAATTGCATACTGTCCATAAACAGCCTGATTCAAAGATTTACGGTCAATCGCATGAAGCAATGCCTGACGCACTTTTACATCTTTAAAAATCTCGTTATTATGGTTCACCGCAACATACCCATATCCAAGCGTTGGCTGAATTCTCATATTAATGAAACCTGCAGACATCGCCTCTTCAATATGATCATCATCACAGACAACCTGATCATGGATATCCACATCCCCTGTCTCTACCGCCTGAAGTTCTGCGTTTGTAGCAACCACTTTGAAAATCAAACTCTTTGTCTTAGGTTCTCCCAAATAAAAGTTCGGGTTCGCTTCCAATGTCGCAGATGTTTTTTCTTTGTACTCTTTTAATACATACGCACCGTTAGATACATAGCCAACCATGTTCATAGCTTTAAACTGTGAAAGATCACCTTTTTTAATCAAAGCTCCATATTTCGCTGTAGAAATCGGTGTTGCCGAACCTAATACATAAGGAGCGCTTGTGTTAGGCGCTTCCAAAGTAATCTCGATTGTGCTTTCATCCAAAACCTTGATACCCGAAATCTCTGTAGCACTTCCGCTTTTGTAATCGTCGTACCCTACAATGTTCGCTTTAGAAATATCCTGATATCCGTCATAACTTGGATCTGCCACAACTTTATACCAATTCACATAGTCTTCCGCTTTCACATCTGAGCCGTCGTTATATTTTTCTTTTGTTAGTTTGTATGTATACACTTTACCATCTTCTGAAATCGACAGACTGGCAGTACCATCCACCATCTCTCCTTTTTCATCATTGACACTTAAGGACGCTGTCATTGATGTTACCACTTGGAAATCCTCGTTTGATTCCCAGTACACTGGATTGAATACTCCTGCAAAATCTGCAACACCTGCAATCAGAGTATCCTTCCTCTTCGCTGCTGTTTCAGGGAGCGCCGAAGGATCTTCCGCCTCAATCAGCTGATTTGTCGCTTCCAAGCTCGTATTCTCTGTGTTTTGTGCTTTGTCACTTGTTTTCTTATCTCCACCACCGCAAGCAGTCAGTGAGATTGTCATTGCCGCTGCCAAAAGGCAGGCTAACGCTTTTTTGTTCATACCTTTTCCTCCTTTAAAAATGTTATATGTTAATTCCTGCATTCCATAATTTGTTTCTTATGTTTTCATCGTAGCCGTATTACTTTTTAGTTCATGCTGAAAATGCGGAAATGAACATGCCTCGTGTATTCAAAAGTTATTTCATCAACGCTTCCAATTTTTCCGTCACTGTACTCACACATCCATCGTCAAACGGAACATGTAACCCAACTTCTTTTAACATATCTGTATAAAAATCACTTGCTGACAATTTGCATAGCTTCAGATAACTCTGCCATGCCGCCTCGTAATCTTCGTCCATCCAAATCTTGTACTGCATCGCGCAAGTCTGCGCCAAAACATAATCAATATAATAAAACGGATAGTCATAGATATGAAGCTGCTTCTGCCAAAATCCGCCTTTTTCAAAGAACGGGTCTCCCTCATAATCAAGGTGCGGTCTGTATTCTTTCTCCAACTTCTTCCAAGCCGCATGTCTCTCCTTTGGTGTCATATCCGGGTTACTGTAGACAATGTGCTGAAATTCATCCACCATACAGCCATATGGGATAAATATAGCCGAATCTTCTAAATGCATCTGTCTGTAAACATCTGCATCTTCCTTGAAGAACAACTCCATCCACGGCTCTGTAAAATATTCCATAGACATGGAATGAATTTCAGCCGTCTCCATAGTAATATCCCAATGTTCTTCAATCGGATCACTTCCATAGAGATATCCCTGAAATGCATGCCCGCATTCATGTGTCACAACATCCACATCTCCGCTTGTCCCGTTAAAATTCGCAAAAATAAACGGCGCGCGGTATTTTGGCAGATACGTCATGTAGCCCCCGGCTTTTTTCGTCTTTCTTCCAAGAACATCAAACAACTGCTTTTCCATCATAAAATCAAAAAATTCCTTTGTCTCAGGCGAGAGTTCCTCATACATCTTCTGTCCATTCGCCATAATCTCTTCCGGTGTCCCATAAGGTTTCGGATTCCCTCCCGCAAAATACACCCCTTCATCTACATAAGAAAGTTTTTCTAAACCAAGCCTCTCTCTTCTTCTGTCATGTATCTTCTCCGCAAGCGGTACGAAATATGTTTTAATTTGCCTGCGGAAATTCTCCACCTCTTTTTTTCCGTAAGAATTGCGATTCAGCCGATAATATCCAAGCTCCACATAATTCTCATATCCAAGAAGTCTTGCCTGCGTGGTACGGTTCTTCACCAGTTTATCATAAATCTCATCCAATTCTCCCGCTTTACTTTGGAAAAACGCACTGTACTTTTCGTACGCTCTGCGTCTGATCGCTCTGTCCTCATGTGTCATGTACGGACGCAACAGAGACAAATTCAGCGTCTCTCCTTCCCAATCAATCTTCGCACCCGCAATTAAGTTGTCATACCGTGTTGTCAACGCATTCTCTTCCCGCATCAGCGGAATCAGCTTCTCGTTCATCGCTTTAAACTCAAGTTCCATGCTCTTAAACGCAACTTTTCCAATCTTCTCTTCCAATTCTGCTCGGTACGGAGAATCGTAAAGCACTTTTCTATATTCCGTCTCCTGATTATTGATTGTAGGAAATACTTCATTATAATAATCTTTCTCTCCACTATAGTATGTATCTGTGGTGTCCACGTCACTGCGAATCGTAGCAATCTGAATCATTGTATTGTATTCATCCCGCAACGCATAAAACTTCTGATGAATCCGAAACTGCTCTTCGCCGCTCTTTGCCGTCTTCATCTTCTGAGTCAGTTCTTTCAACGCTGCGACAACCGCATCTGTGTCTACTCTCTGATAAGGCATCTCTGCAAACTTCATAGTCTTTCCTCCTTGCTTCATTTATCTGTTCTACTAACCTTTATATTTTTTCTATTTCTAGTGATAATAAATCAACGCGCTAAAGTGCGGTTGTAAACTGATAATCAGATTCATTTATTATATACTACTTCTATTTTGATTTCAAGTTATTTTTTATTTTATTTATTTTTCC
>OGUD01000223.1_pt1 | contig 56864 bp, 48 predicted proteins | sample 1573671 | NCBI WGS metagenome assembly OGUD01 (sample SAMEA2582065, study PRJEB24529) | metagenome | biome: Human gut stool | place: China | collected 2011 | reverse complement strand
GCAGGCAGGGAGTCTGCACCTTGACCATCATGTAGCCGTCTTCCAGCATACGCTTGACCGTGAGGCTGTTGCCATCCTTCTGGATGTCAGCAACATAGGTCACCTGAGGCAGGTGCAGCTTCTCAGCGATCTGAGGACCGACCTGTGCGGTATCACCGTCGATTGCCTGACGGCCGCAGAACACGACGTCCTCGGGGCCGACACCGATCTTATTGACAGCAGCAGCGAGGATCTGGCTGGTCGCGAAGGTATCAGAACCACCGAACTCACGGCCAGAGACCAGAACAGCCTTATCAGCACCGCGGGCCAGCAGCTCACGGAGCATACCCTCGGCCGGCGGGGGACCCATGGTGACGACGACGACTTCGCAGCCGGTCTCATCCTTCAGCTTCAGAGCGGCCTCCAGAGCGTTCAGGTCATCGGGGTTGGTGATGGTTGCCATAGAGGCACGGTCCAGAGTACCATCCGCCTTGACAGCCACCTTACCGGAGGTATCAGGAACCTGCTTTACACAAACGATTGCTTTCATTGTAAATCTTGCCTCCCTTACTTCAGCAGCGCGCCGGAAATGACCATCATCTGCACTTCGCTGGTGCCCTCGTAGATCTCAGTGATCTTGGCATCACGCATCATGCGCTCGATGGGGTAGTCACGGGTGTAGCCGTAGCCACCGAACAGCTGCAGGCAGCGGCGGGTCACGTCGCTTGCGGTGCGGGCTGCGATGAGCTTAGCCTGAGCAGCCTCGACGCTGTAGCGGACCTTTGCGCCATTCATAGCTTCCTGCTTCTTCAGAGCGGCAGCGTAGACCAGATACTTTGCAGCCTCGATACGGGCCTTCATCTCGGCCAGCTCGAACTGGGTGTTCTGGAAAGCGGAGATGCTGCGGCCGAACTGCTTGCGCTCCTTGACGTAAGCGACGGTCTCCTGCAGAGCGCCCTCGGCGATGCCCAGAGCCTGGGAAGCGATACCGATACGGCCTCCGTCCAGAGTAGCCATAGCCAGCTGGAAGCCCTTGCCGCGCACGCCCAGCATACGGTCCTTCGGGATGCGGCAGTCCTCAAAGATCAGCTCGCAGGTAGAAGAACCACGGATGCCCATCTTATCCTCAGCCTTGCCGACGGAGAAGCCCGGGTCGGTACGCTCCACGATGAAGGCGGAGCACAGCTTGGTGGGACGGCCCTTCTTGTCGAGGACCTTATCGGTAACAGCAATGACGATGAACACGTCAGCGTAGCCTGCGTTGGTGATGAAGACCTTGGAGCCGTTCAGCACCCAGTAATCGCCATCTTCCACAGCAGTGGTCTGCTGGCCCTGAGCGTCAGTACCAGCGCCCGGCTCGGTCAGACCGAAAGCACCCAGCCACTCGCCGCTGCACAGCTTGGGCAGATACTTTTCCTTCTGCTCGGGAGTGCCGTTCTCATAAATAGGTGCTGCGCACAGGCTGGTGTGTGCGGAAACGATAACACCAGTGGTGCCGCAGACCTTGCTCAGCTCCTCAACAGCCATGACGTAGGACAGGACGTCGCCGCCTGCACCGCCAACGGAGGTGGGGAAGTAAATGCCCATCATGCCCAGCTTGCCCATCTTCTCGACGGTCTCTTTGGGGAAGTACTCTTCTGCATCAACCTTCTTAGCCAGGGGCTTGACTTCGTTTTCAGCAAACTCGCGGTACATCTTCTGCACCATCTGCTGCTGCTTGGACAGAGTAAAATCCATCGCTATATCCTCCTAACGGATGTTTTTCTTTCAGCACAGGGCAGCTACACTCATGTCCTGTGCAAACAAATTCCTCCCGGCCGTTTTCTTCGGGACGACCGAGAGAAATTTCAAACTAATTTACAGCTCGTCGACAGGGGTCTTGGTGCGGTCTGCGTTGTAAACGTAGAAGCCCTTGCCAGACTTGCAGCCCAGGTTGCCGCCGCGAACCATCTTACGGATGAGCGGGCATGCACGATACTTGCTGTCGCCGGTCTCCTTGTACAGGACGTCCATAATGGCGAGGCAGATGTCCAGGCCGATGAAGTCGCCCAGCTCCAGAGGACCCATCGGGTGGTTGGCACCCAGCTTCATAGCGGTGTCGATGCCGGCGATGTTGGAAACGCCCTCCATCTTGATGAAGGCAGCCTCGTTGATCATCGGGATCAGGATGCGGTTGACGACGAAGCCGGCAGCCTCGTTGACCTGGACCGGCTGCTTGCCGATGGCAACGGAGATCTCCTTGATCTTCTCGACAGTCTCAGCGGGAGTGTTGCAGCCAGCGATGACCTCGATGAGCTTCATGCGGTCTGCGGGGTTGAAGAAGTGCATACCGACCAGAGGACGGCTGACACCCTTGCCGATCTCGGTGATGGACAGAGAAGAGGTGTTGGAAGCGAAGATGCACTCGGGCTTGCAGATCTTATCCAGCTCGCCGAAAGTGGTCTGCTTGACCTTCATATCCTCGAAAGCAGCCTCAACGACCAGGTCGCAGTCAGCGCACAGGTCTTCCTTCAGGCCCGGGGTGATAGCAGCGACGATAGCGTCAGCCTTCTCCTGCGTCATCTTGCCCTTAGCGACCAGCTTCTCATAGCCCTTCTTGATCTTTGCCAGACCATTCTCGGCCCACTCCTGCTTGATGTCACACAGAGCAACCGTGTTGCCCTCGACCTGAGCAAATGCCTTTGCGATGCCCTGGCCCATAGTGCCAGCACCGATAACACCGATCTTCATGGGAAATCTCTCCTTTATTATATCTTCTGAATGTAGTGCCTCTCCGTGTCTCCCCTTTCCGGGGAGGCGCTGCAGAGGCGTTATGGTTTAGTTGTTGGTAAAGACAGCCTTGGGCTTCGGCTTTTCACGGCTCAGGAAGCAGGCCATGCCTTCCTTCTGGTCATGAGTCTCGAAGCAGTCGCCGAACAGCTTCTCTTCGACTTCGACAGCCTTCTCGATGGGGAGGCTGATGCCGTCGTTGATAGCCTTCTTGCAGTTACGCACAGCGATGGGAGCGTTCTTGGCGATCTTGTTGGCCAGCTTCAGGACATTCTCCATCAGCTCAGCCTGCGGATACACTGCGTTGACCAGACCAATGCGATAAGCCTCGTCAGCCTTGATGTTCAGTGCAGAGTAGACCAGCTGCTTTGCCATGCCCATGCCAACCAGACGTGCCAGACGCTGGGTGCCGCCGAAGCCCGGGGTGATGCCCAGACCGACTTCCGGCTGACCAAACACAGCGTTGTCGGAGCAGATGCGGATGTCGCAGCTCATAGCCAGCTCATTGCCGCCGCCCAGTGCAAAGCCGTTGACGGCTGCGATGACGGGGATGGGGAAGCTCTCGATCATCAGGAACACATCATTGCCCAGTTTGCCGAAAGCCTCGCCCTCGGCCTTGGTCATGGTGCTCATGGAGCCGATGTCAGCGCCTGCCACGAAGCTCTTGTCGCCTTCGCCGGTCAGGACGATGCAGCGGATGGCGGACTGGTCAACTGCCTCAAAAGCAGCCTTCAGGTCTGCCAGGACTTCGGGGTTCAGGGCGTTCAGTGCCTTCGGGCGGTCGATGGTGATGATCTCAACTGCGCCCTGCACCTCGGTTTTTACAAATGCCATTGTGAAAACCTCCATTCAGGTTATATCTTATTCAAAACAGCCCCCGGACAAGGGGCAAGTCTCCGGTCTCGCCCACTGTCCGGGCTGTATCAATATCCGGAGTGACCCTTCAAAGGGAAATTAGTCCATCTCGACGATGGTTGCGCAGCCCATGCCGCCGCCGATGCACAGGGTAGCCAGACCCTTGTGAGCACCACGATGCTTCATAGCGTACAGCAGGGTGACGAGGATACGAGCACCGGAAGCGCCGACCGGGTGGCCCAGAGCGATTGCGCCGCCGTTGACGTTCAGCTTGTCCTTATCGAAGCCCAGAGCCTCGCCGACTGCGATGGACTGTGCTGCGAATGCCTCGTTGGCCTCGACCAGGTCCATATCAGCAACGGTCAGGCCGGTCTTAGCCATGACCTTCTTGGTAGCAGCGATGGGGCCAAGACCCATGACCTCAGGCTCGACGCCTGCCAGAGCACCTGCGACCCAGGTAGCCAGAGGCTTCACGCCCAGCTCCTTGGCCTTCTCTTCGCTCATGATGACCAGAGCAGCTGCGCCATCGTTGATAGCGGAGGAGTTTGCAGCGGTGACGATGCCGTCCTTAGTGAAAGCGGGCTTCAGCTTTGCCAGCACTTCGGGAGCGCTCAGACGGGGGCCTTCATCGGTATCGAACACGGTATCGCCCTTCTTGCCCTTGATGACAACAGGAACGATCTCATCCTTGAAAGCGCCGTCCTTGATGGCCTTGTCAGCCTTCAGCTGGCTGTGGTAAGCGAAATCATCCAGCATCTCGCGGGTGATGGGGCTGTAGCCGTACTTCTTCTGATAGGTCTCGTTGGTGCAGACGTTCTCAGCGGTCATGCCCATGTGCTTGTTGAAGCCGCAGGCATCCCACAGAGCATCGTTGACCATGGTATCCACGATCTCGCTCTTGCCCATGGGAGCGCCCATGCGGTAGCCGTAGCGGCCCTTCATCATTGCGAAGGGAGCCATGTCCATGTTCTCCATGCCGCCTGCGACCACGATGTCAGCATCGCCGGCCTCAATCATCTGAGCAGCCATGTTCACGCAGTTCAGGCCGGAGCCGCAGACCACGTTGACGGTGACAGCAGGAGTCTCGACGGGCAGGCCAGCCTTCAGGGAAGCCTGACGAGCGACGTTCTGGCCCAGACCAGCCTGGATGACGCAGCCCATGTAAACATGATCGACCTGCTCGGGTTTCACGTTAGCACGGTTCAGGGCCTCCTTGATGACGATGGAGCCCAGCTCTGCAGCAGGGACGTTTGCCAGGGTGCCGCCAAACTTACCAATAGCGGTACGGCAAGCAGATGCGATAACAATTTTCTTCATGTTAATAGCCTCCTGAATTTATCTGTTTCGGGGTTTCGTAAAACTATTTATCAAAAAGCCCAAAGGCCTTTCTGCATTATAAAAGGTATCAGAACATCTTTCCTTCCGCCCGGAGCTGCTCCACTTTGGCGTGGATGGCATTCTCTACGTTGGGCGTCACGAACTTGGAGATGTTGCTGCCGTAGCGGGCAGCCTCCTTGACGATGGTGGAGGAAAGGTAGCTCCACTTGATGCTGGTGGCAAGGAACATCGTCTCGATACCGGGCATCAGTGCGTGGTTCGTCTGGGCAAGCTGTATCTCGTTTTCGAAATCCGTCACCGCCCGCAGGCCCCGCACCATCACCGAAGCGTGGCGCTTCTTGGCGAACTCCACGGTCAGGCCGTCGAAGCTCTCCACCGTCACATTCGGGATGTCCTTGCAGCACTCCCGCAGCAGCGCCACCCGTTCTTCTACGGTGAACAGAGGGTTCTTTGCGCTGTTGATGAGCACTGCCACAATGAGCTGGTCGTTTATCTTTGCAGCTCGCTTGATGATGTCGAGATGTCCTTTCGTGACCGGGTCGAAGGACCCGGGGTAAACTGCTGTTGCCATCGATATGGTCTCCTTTATTTGCGCGCTTTGGAAAAGCGCATTTGGTGTTGCCATGATAGCACTTTTCAGTTCCTGCTTCAAGTACCAGGCCGCATCGCCATCGCAATATCGTTAATTTTTAGTCAATTAACGTCGCACTGGGGCGCATCATCTTGGTACATCCTTAGTAAACCATATCGTCAAAATTTTATCAAGTACTTTTTCGAAAAAAATTGTTTTTGCTATACCAAACAATCGCCACAAATACCTAAGAAATTTAGTCAAATTGTCCTGCGGAGCATTTTTTCGCGGAAGAGGGCTTGATTATAATGTTTGTTAATGTTATAACTAAGCTGTGCAGGTGTGCCGCTGCCGGAGGCTTCTGCCCTGCCGACCCCAAGGATACCGCCGGGGTGTGATAAGACAGTATCCGGACTGGGAAAAAACGGTAAATTTCCGGCTAAGATTTTGTCCCGTAGAATTGCAAATAATAAATTTACAATTCTTTTATGTTCTTAAAGGAGAGGATGGTTTATAATGGATTTCATGGAAATGTATGCCCAGAAAAAGATGACTGCCGAGCAGGCTGCTTCTCTGGTCAAGAGCGGCGACTGGGTGGATTACGGCTGGTGCGTCAACACCCCCGTGGCTGTGGACGCCGCCCTTGCCAAGCGCCTGCCCGAACTGGAAAACGTCAATTTCCGCGGCGGCATCCTGATGTGGGTGCCTGAGATCTTCCAGATCGACGACCCCGCTGCCCACATGACCTGGAACAGCTGGCACATGGGCGGCATTGAGCGCAAAGCCATCGCACAGGGCTTCTCGTTCTACTCCCCCATCCGCTATTCGGAGCTGCCCCGCTACTACCGCGAGAGTCCCGACCCGCTGGACATCGCCGTCTTCCAGGTGACTCCGATGGACGAGCACGGCTACTTCAACTTCGGCCCCAGCGCTTCCCATCTGGGTGCCGTCTGTGAGAAGGCCAGGAAGATCATCGTGGAGGTCAACACCAATATGCCCCGCTGCCTCGGTGGTATGGAAAACTGTGTCCATATCTCCCAGGTCACCGGCATCGTGGAGGGCGACAATCCGCCCATCGGCCAGATGGCCGCTGCCGGCCCCGCCTCCGAGGTCGATTTGAAGGTCGCAAACCTCGTCGTGCCGCAGATCCCCAACGGTGCCTGCCTGCAGCTGGGCATCGGCGGTATGCCCAACGCCATCGGCAGCCTCATCGCCCAGAGCGATTTGAAGGACCTGGGCGTCCACACCGAGATGTATGTTGACGCTTTCGTGGACATCGCCAAGGCCGGCAAGATCACCGGCGCACACAAGCAGCTGGACAAGGGCCGTCAGGTCTACGCCTTCGGTGCCGGCACCCAGAAGATGTACGACTACCTCAACAACAACCCCGAGTGTATGTCTGCTCCCGTCGATTACACCAACGACATCCGCAGCATCTCCGCGCTGGACAACTTCATCTCCATCAACAATGCGGTGGACATCGACCTGTTCGGCCAGGTGAATGCGGAGAGCGCCGGCGTCAAGCACATTTCCGGTGCAGGCGGCCAGCTGGACTTCGTGCTGGGCGCATACCTTTCCAAGGGTGGCAAGAGCTTCATCTGCCTGTCTTCTACCTTCTTTAATAAGAAGACCGGTCAGCTCGAGAGCCGCATCCGTCCCACGCTGGAAAACGGCAGCATCATCACCGATACCCGCGCCAATCTGCATTACCTCTGCACCGAATACGGCTGCGTCAACCTCAAGGGTCTGACCACCTGGGAGAAGGCCGAAGCCCTCATCAATGTGGCACACCCCGACTTCCGCGAGGAGCTTATCAAAGAGGCCGAGAAGATGCACATCTGGCGCCGCAGCAACAAAATCTAAACATCGCCGTACCGGCTCCTGCCGTCTGCGGCAGGAATGGAGTCACACATGATGGACAAAAAGCCGCACATCAAGCCCTATATCTACGGAATGCTCGCGGGCTTTGGTGCGATAAGTCTAAGCATCCTGTTCTTCTTCTTCATCTACCGCTTCGACGGGTTCGGCGACGCGGTCTCCAAGGTGACCGGCATCCTGATGCCCTTCATCTACGGTGCCGTCATCGCCTATCTGCTCAAGCCGGTGTGCAACACCATTGAGGGCTTTCTGCACCGCATCTTCCCCGAAAAGCTCCACAGCATGGCCAATATGCTTGCCATTGCAGCGACGCTGCTGTTCGGTGTGCTGGTGGTCTACGCCCTCGTGATGATGGTGGTGCCGCAGCTCATCACAAGCGTCACCTCCCTCTACTACACCGCGCAGACCAGCATTACCCGGTTCATGCGGTGGGTGAACACACAGGAAGTCTTCTTGGATAATGAGACACTGATGGGCTATTTCAACGATGCCTACGATGCCATTGCTGACAATCTGACCACTCTGCGCACCACCCTGCTCCCCTCGCTGCAGAATTTACAAGGCATCCTGAGCGGTGTGGGCGTTGGCGTCATGAATGTGGTGACCTGGTTCAAGAACCTGCTCATCGGCCTTATCGTCGCTGTTTACCTGCTGGCCAGCCGCAAAAAGTTCGCCAAACAGGCCAAGATGATCCTCTACAGCGTCGTCAAGCCCCACTGGGCGCAGCTCATCCAGGAGGAAGTCCTCTACGCAGACAAGATGTTCGGCGGCTTCATCAACGGCAAGATCATGGACTCCGCCATCATTGGCGTGCTCTGCTACTTCGCCTGCATCATCTTCAAGTTCCCGAGCGCGCTGCTGGTGTCGGTCATCATCGGCGTCACCAATGTCATCCCCTTCTTCGGCCCCTTCATCGGTGCCGTGCCTGCAACGCTGCTCATCCTCATCCAGAGCCCCATCAAGGCCATCTGGTTCGTGCTCTTCGTTCTGGTGCTCCAGCAGCTGGACGGCAATGTCATCGGCCCGAAGATCCTGGGCAACACCACCGGCCTTTCGAGCTTCTGGGTGCTCTTCTCCATCCTGCTGTTCGGCGGTCTGTGGGGCTTCGTGGGCATGATCGTGGGCGTGCCGCTGTTCGCCGTCATCTACGACGTCATCAAGAAGCTGGTCTTCCACGGCCTGCGCCGCAACGGCCAGCTCGACCAGATGACCGTCTACCACGACGAGTTCGGCGATCCCGGCGACCCGGCTCCCGCGCCTGTAGAAGATGAAGGAACGGAAACCGAAATCGTCATTGATTCCGGCGAAGAATAAAATAACAAGATAAAGCCCCCATCCTCCCGGCTGCCTCAGCCGGTGAAGATGGGGGCTTTTCTGCGCATTTTTATGTTTGAAAGACCGATAAAGTCATTTCGCGTGAGCAGTGGAATGAGCCGGTTCCCAGTCCTTGTAATTCTCGTACCGGCTCTCCCTGAGGGTGACGTGCGACCAGATCTCGTCGGCTACAGGCTGCCAGTCGGCAGCATATGCACCGCACTTATCGCAGAGATGGTCTACGCTCTCGGGCGACTGCAAGTCGGTACTGTGAGCACCGGTGTCATGCACCATCTGGCGCAGAAGCTCGGGGTTTTCCAGCATCGGGCAGGGACGCAGATGGTTTTTATTGAAGGGCTGGCCGTTGTGGTAGGCCATGAAGAGCGGGCTGCGGAGAATATCGAGGATGCTGCTGTCGTGGATGTTGGCGTTGGAATAGTGGATAAAGACGCACGGCTCTGCATCGCCCGCCGAATTGATATGAAAATAGTTGCGTCCGCCTGCGATGCATCCGCCCACAAACTCGCCATCGTTCTGGAAGTCCATCGGATAAAACGGAATATCGCTCTTTTCTGAGCGGAGATACCGGATGCGCTCGATCATGTACTTGCGCTGAGCAGGCGTGGGCATCAGCTCCGGCGCAGCCTCGTTGCCTACCGGCATATAGTGGAAGTAGAATCCGAAGTGCGCGCCCTTGTCGCAGAGCATCCGCATAAAGTGGTCGCTGGTGACGGCTTCGAGATTGTCTCTGGTATAGCAGATGGAGGTGCCAAAAAGGATCCTGTGGGCCTTGAGCAAGTCCATCGCATTCATGACAGCGGCATAGTGGCCGTCGCCCCGCCGGGCATCATTGGTAGAGGGAGTTCCCTCGATCGAGAGCATGAAGGCGATATTGCCCAGTTTTACGACCTCTTCGCAGAACGGCTCATCGATGAGGGTCGAGTTCGTGTAAATCGCAAACTGCACATCGTTGTGCTTTTTTGCCAGACGGAGAATATCCGCCTTCCGCACCAGAGGCTCGCCGCCGGTGAGCATATAGAGATAGACCCCCAGCTCCTTGCCCTCGGTGATGATTTTGTCCATATCCTCAAAGCTGAGGTTGTTTTTGTGACCGTACTCGCCCGCCCAGCATCCCACGCAGTGCATATTGCAAGCCGAAGTGGGGTCGAACAGGATCAGCCACGGAATGTTGCAGTGGTACTTCGTGCGGTTCTCGCGGATGGTCTTTGTCCCCCGGAAGAACGCCTCATAGCCAAGGTTGAGCGCCGTGGTGCGTGCCACGTTGGGCGCGGTCTGGTCGAGCACACAGTTGATGAGCTTCGACCACTTGCTGTCCGCATCGGTCAGCACTGCGCGGGCGTGCTCATATGTCTCCTCGCTGAACGAGTCGCCATAGAACTGCTTGGCGACGTCCACCATCTCGGCAAACGCCTTCTGACGGTCTTTTCTGACATGAGCCAGTGCCACATCCACCATCGTTCCGACAGCGGTACGCTGTACCTTATGGCTCAACGGCTCCAACGCGATACTCATAAAAGTCTGCCTCCTTGTGTGGGTCTTTGCCAGCCCTTTGTTTTGACAATACTTTAACATTTTTCCGACAAAGGTTCTATAAACAAGCAGAGCAGGGTGATAGTTTTTCTATCATCCTGCTCTGCTTGTTCAAATTTTTATCAGTCGTCAATTTTTGATGCTCTGCCGTCGGTGCTGAAGCGCAGCAGCGCCCGCTTCAAATCCCCTTGCATCATGGTGTTGAGCCGTTCGGCCATGATGGCCGGTTCGGTCTTCATATCGCGGCGTATCCATTCCAGCACCATGCCCACAAAGCCATACTTATAAAAATCAATGATGAACTGCTTGTCCTCTTCCTGCACCGGGATGTTTTCACGCTCTACAAACATCCGCAGCAGAGGGTCAAGCATTTTATAGAGGTACTGCTCCACCTGTTCCCGGCTGATGGAGCGGTAGACATTCAGCACCAGCACCCGGTTGGCCTGCACCTTTTCCAGCATATCGCGGAAGGCGTCGCTCCACGTCTCATAGTCCTGATGGCCTTCCAGTGCCTCTGTGGCATCCTCCACCAGGATCCAGTCCACCAAATCGTAAATATCCTTGAAATGGTAGTAAAAGGTCATGCGGTTCACACCGCAGTCCTCGGTAATGTCGTTTATCGTTATCTTATTCAGCGGCTTGCGGAGCAGCAGCTTTTTGAGCGATGCTTCCAGCGCGCGTTTTGTCGTCTGTGCCACGAGAATGCCCATCCTTTCGCGTTTGCCCCGTTCTGTGCGGAGTTTCCCAACTTCTATCTATTATGATACCTCATCCGCCCGTGCAGGTGCAAGCACCTTTTTCGACTTTTTCATGAACTTTTTATGTTTTCTTAAGATTCGGACAGCAAAAAAGCCTGCGTCGCCGCAGCGCGTCGATCAGGAGCTTTCCGAAAAGCTTTGACATTTTCCGGCTTTCCTCTTGATTTCTCCCCCGGCCCTGCTTACAATGGAGACACAGAGGGGACATCTCCCCTGTTCTTTTGATTGGGAAAGAGGGTTTTCTTATGCTGAATACCATCGGTTTCTTAGGCTGCGGCAACATGGGCGGGGCTATCGCCCGGGCCGTCTGCAAGGCGGCAGACCCGCAGAACGTCTGGCTGGCCAACCGCACCGCCGCCAAGGCAGAGGCTCTGGCCGCTGAACTGGGCTGCAACACCACCATCAACGACGAGGTGGCAGGCCGCTGCGACCTCATCTTCTTAGCCGTCAAACCCCAGATGATGGAGGAGCTGCTGGCACCGCTCCGCTTTACGCTGGCCGAACGGCCCAGCCGCTTCGTGCTGTGCAGCATGGCGGCGGGCCTGTCCATCGCCCGCATTCAGGAGATGGCGGGCAGCGACTGCCCCGTCATCCGCATCATGCCCAACACGCCCGCTTCGGTGGGGGCCGGTATGATCCAGTACTGCACCTCCAACGTCACCGCCGAGGAAGAGGCCGAGTTCCTGAAATTGATGGCCCCCGCCGGGCGGCTGGATGCTGTGCCGGAAAGCCTCATCGACGCGGCCAGCTGCGTGTCCGGCTGCGGCCCGGCCTGGGTGTACCAGTTCATCGAGGCGCTGGCCGACGGCGGCGTGGCCTGCGGCCTGCCCCGTGCCAAGGCGCAGGAGTACGCCGCCCAGATGGTCCTGGGCAGCGCAAAGCTGGTGCTTGAGAGCGGCCAACACCCCGGCGCACTCAAGGACGCCGTGTGCAGCCCCGGCGGCAGCACCATCCAGGGCGTGCGGGTGCTGGAAGAAAAAGGCCTGCGGGGCGCGGTGATGGACGCCGTCATCGCCTCCTACAACAAGACAAAAGAGATGGGGAAGGATTGATCTATGCGCATCGTAGTCAAAGTCGGCACCTCCACACTGGCCCACTCCACCGGACGGCTGAACATCCGCCACACCGAAGAACTGGTGAAAGTGCTCAGCGATTTGAAGAACGCCGGACATGAGGTCATCCTCGTGTCGTCGGGTGCTATCGGCATGGGTGTGGGAAAGCTGTCGCTTTCCGCCCGCCCTACCGATATGTCCTCCAAGCAGGCTTGTGCCGCCGTGGGGCAGTGTGAGCTGATGTACACCTACGACCGGCTGTTCAGCGCCTACGACCACACGGTGGCGCAGATTTTGCTCACCGGTGTGGACATCGAGCACGCCAGCCGCCGCGAGAACATCCAGAACACCCTCACCCGCCTGCTGGAACTGGGCGCACTGCCCATCATCAACGAGAACGACACCGTCGCCACCGACGAGATCACCTCCATCGGCGACAATGACACCCTCGCCGCCATCGTCACCTGCTGCATCAAAGCTGATCTGCTGGTGCTGCTGAGCGACATCGACGGCCTCTACACTGCCAACCCCCACACCCACCCGGACGCAAAGCTCATCCCGCTGGTGGAGGACATCACGCCCGAAGTGATGGCGCTGGCCGACGGAGCCGGCTCGGCGCTGGGTACCGGCGGAATGTCCACCAAACTCCGGGCCGCCCGGATGGTGACCTCCAGCGGAGCTGACATGGTCATCGCGAACGGCGCCCACCCCGAACTGCTCTATGACATCGCCGAGGGCCGTGCCACAGGCACCCGCTTTGCGGCCCACAGACAGGAGGCATAACATGACCACACAGGAAATTCTGGAAGCCGCCCGCGGGGCCAAGACTGCCGTTGCCCTTTCGGACAGCGGCACCCGTGATTCTGCCCTTCTCGGGATGGCTGATGCCCTCTGCGCACCGGAGTCCATGGACGCCATCCTCGCCGCCAACGCCGAGGACATGGCCGCCGCCAAGGGCCGCATCAGCGACGTCATGCTGGACCGCCTCGCCCTGACGCCCCAGCGCATCGAGGCCATGGCCAAGGGCATCCGGGACGTTGCCGCCCTGCCCGACCCGGTGGGCCGGGTGCTGAGCCACATCGAGCGTCCCAATGGCCTCGTTATTGAGAAGACCGCCGTGCCGATGGGCGTCATCGCCATCATCTACGAGAGCCGCCCCAACGTCACCAGCGATGCTGCCGCCCTCGCCATCAAGAGCGGCAATGCCTGCATCCTCCGCTGCGGCAAAGAGGCGTGGCGCTCGGCCAACGCCATCGTTCAGACCTTGCGGCAGGGTCTGCGGGCAAACGGTCTGCCCGAAACAGCAGTCTGCCTCATTGAGGACACCACCCATGCCTCGGCCAACGCCCTGATGACCGCCGTCGGCTATGTGGACCTGCTCATCCCGCGCGGCGGGGCCGGACTCATCCGTGCCTGTGTCGAGAACGCGAAAGTCCCCTGCATCCAGACCGGCACCGGCATCTGCCACATCTTCGTGGACAACACCGCCGACCAGACCAAGGCGCTGGACATCATCGAGAACGCCAAGGCCAGCCGCCCCAGCGTCTGCAACGCCGAGGAAGTCTGCCTCGTCCACAGCGCCATCGCCGCTGAGTTCCTGCCGAAGCTGGCCCAGCGCCTCGGCCCCGACCGCACCGCCAAGGGTCTGCACCCGGTGGAACTGCGGCTGGACGAGCGCGCCGCCGCCCTCATCCCCGGTACCCCTGCCGGGCCGAAGGACTTCGACACGGAGTTCCTCGACTACATCCTTGCGGTGAAAGTCGTGGACAGCGTGGAGGAAGCCATCGCCCACATCGCGGCTCACTCCACCGGCCACAGCGAAGCCATCCTGACCCGGACTGACGCCCACGCTGCCCTCTTCACGGCGGCAGTGGACAGTGCCGCCGTCTACGTCAACTGCTCCACCCGCTTCACCGACGGCGGAGAGTTCGGCCTTGGCTGTGAGATGGGCATCTCCACCCAGAAGCTCCACGCCCGGGGACCCATGGGCCTCGGCGAGCTGTGCAGCTACAAGTACATCATCCACGGCAACGGCCAGACCCGGTAATTTTCGGGTTTTTCCGGGATACATCACCCTTTCGGTAAAAATTTTCTCCACAGGCCGAGGCTGAATGCCTCAGCCTGTATTTTTGTTTCATCGAGATGGACCGTTTTTCTCTCAAGCACACTTTTGGTTGAAAAAGTTTTGCAAATACATCCGAGAATAATTCCTTGTATCCAAATTTTCTCCATTCTCCACAAAGTCATAGTCATACTTTTGCCATTTTATCTTGCAAAAATCACAACAAACCTCTTGACATGCGGGCCTTCTGCGGGTTAAATTTAGAATGAGGGTGTGATTCGACACAATCGCACTGGTTTAGTCTGTTTATCGAGAATTGTTCTCCACAAGACTTCAACTTTTCAGACCGTTTTACTGCGGAGAGCACTCTTCCGAGCATATCCGCCCATCCACAACACTATACTTGGAATGAAGGAGAGAGCGTTATGACGATTGCTATTCTTGCACATGATTCCCGCAAAGAGCTGGCGCTGCAGTTCTGCACAGCTTACAGCGGCATCCTATCCCGCAACACAGTCATTGCCACCGGCACCACCGGTCGGATGCTGGCGCAGGCCACCGGCCTGCCCGTACACTGCTACCTCTCCGGGAAGCTGGGCGGCATCCAGCAGATCTCGGCCCGGGTGGCCTGCGACGAAGTAGACCTCGTGCTCTTCTTCCGCGACCCGCTCAAGGCCGAGAACGGCAGCAGCGAGCAGAACCTGCTGCGGCTGTGCGATATGCACAGTGTGCCGATCTCTACCAACATCGCCACCGCCGAAGTGCTGCTGCGCGGCCTCGACCAGGGCGACCTCGACTACCGTGAGGGCATCCATCCCGACATCGTGGAGCCGCTGCCCGTCCATCGGGCCGTGTGCTGAGCCTGTTTTTAAGACTTTTTCGCCATTTGTGGTTTTGTGTATAGAGGGTTTTCGACAAAGAAAGACACCGCAGAAGCTTTCACACTTCTGCGGTGTCTTTTTATCTTATGCGCTCAGGGTCCACTGAGGGATAACTTATTCCAGACCACCCATCTGCTTGATCGCCTTGATGGCGTAGGTCAGGGTGCGGCCCATAGCCACGCCTGCCATCAGGCAGGGATAGTTGTTGGCGAAGAAGGAGCCGGACATATCGCCGGTGACATACAGGCCAGGCATCGGCTTATTATCGTTGTCCAGAGCCTGACCCTTGTCGTTGATGGCGATGCCCTGCTCGGTGGTCAGCAGAGAGGCACCCAGCCAGCAGCCGTAGAAGGGAGCGGTGCGGATGGCGCTCAGACGGTAAGCGGGCTTGCCGAAGTCCTCGTCGTTCTGCTTGTCGTACAGCTCGTTGTAACGCTCAACGGTAGCAAGGAAGGTATCCTTGGCCTCACCGGTGAAGCCCAGCTTGTCGGCCAGCTCGTCGATGGTGTCGGCCTTGAAGAAGACGCCCTCCTTCTCTGCATTGTCCATCTGCTTCTGGATATACTCTGCGCCGGCATTGCGGGTCTGGGCAGAGCAGCCGATGGTGTGGAAGCGCTTTGCGTCCTCCAGAATGTTTGCGTCGCAGATCTGTGCGTAGACACGGCCCGGCTGATGGGCAGCAGCGTAGACGATGTCGTTGTAGGGGCTGCTCTCGTTGGCGAAGCGCTCACCGTTGCGGTTGACCTTCAGGAAAGGCTGAGTGCCGGGGTTGTACTGGCGGATGGGGCCGGGGAAGGCCTTGCCGCCGAAAGCGGAGTCGCTTGCCACATAACCGCCGTCCACGCCGGGAGCCACGATGCCGCGGTCGAACAGCATGGGAGCAGCTTCCTTGTCGAGGTTTGCACCGGCCCAGACAGCGGCACGGATGCCGTAGCCCTTATCGGCCGGAGAGTAGGAGCAGGCAGTGGTGACAGAGGTACCCAGCGGATCCAGCTGCTCCATCATGTAGGGGTTGCCGGGGAAGCCGCCGCAGGCCAGCAGAACGCCCTTGCTGGCGTTGTAGCGGATGAAGTGGTCATCCTCGGTGCTCTGGGCGATGATGCCGGTGATGCGGCCAGTGGAGTCCTTCTCCAGCTTTGCCAGAGAGGTCTTGAAGTCCACATCGTAGCCCAGCTCCTGAATGTACTGCAGCAGCAGCTCGTTGCGGGCTGCGCCGGAGCTGCGGTCATAGGTGTACTCGATCTCGGGGTACATATAGTCGGTGTTGTGCTCGGCATTCTCGGCAGGCCACTTAGCCTCATCGCCGTAGGTGTAGACCATCTTGACACCGTACTTGTCCTCCATGATGGAGCGGATGAACTCGATCATCTCACCGGACTCGTTGATCCAGGTCTTGACAACGCGCTGGTCGCACTTGCCGGAAGCGTAGCGGGAGATCTCGCTCAGCAGCTTTGCACGGTCCATCTTGATGCCCTGTGCCTGTGCGCCGAAGCCGTCCACAGCGCCGACCCAGTGACGGGTATCCTGCACGTTGCCGTTCTGCTCGATGACGCGGAAGTTCAGGCCGTGAGCAGCAGCGTAAGCAGCTGCGCCCATGCCGCCGTTGCCAGCGCCGACGATGAGGATGTCGGTGTCCACGGTCTCGGTGATGGCAGTCTCGTCGATGTCAGGCTCCTTGCCCAGCCAATCGTTTTCGTCACCGGTGGGCAGCTGGACGGAGGTCACAGTAGCCTCGCCCTTGGCCTGAGCGTAACAGCTCTTGGCAGCCTTCATGACAGCGTCGGAAGTGATGGTGGAACCGGAAACTCCGTCGATCTCAGCAGAACCTGCAGCCATCAGCTGCTCACGCAGCTGGTCGGCAGCAGCAGCGCCGTAAGAAGCAGTCTCGCCGGAGGTATCGACCACAACGTCGGTCACAGCGCTGTCAGAGAAGGTCATGGTGACCTTGACGGTAGAAGAGATGCCCTCAGCAGTACCCTCATAGGTGCCGGGGATGTAGGTGCCTGTTGCACCGGAAGCAGCAGGTGCGGCGGAGGAAGCAGCGGTGGAAGAGCTGGCAGCATTGCAGGCAGCCAGAGCACCGGCAGTCACACCAGACATGGCAGCTGCGGCAGCGATCTTCAGAAAACCTTTACGGGAGATCTTGTTCATTTTGCGTGGTTCCTTTCTTCGTGTCTTTTTCTTCTTCTCTATTCTTTCTCATAGCTCCGTGCGGCGGCAGACCTTCTTGCACTGCCGCCCACATCGTTCGATAATAATTTAACACAAATTCAAGGGTCTGTCTTTTAAGAATCCTTAAACTTCCTAGCCATTTCTTAGTTCAATTCTGGACATTCTCGTTAATTATTTGCTTAACAAGTCCAAAAAGAGCGCCGACCGCTTAAGTTTCCTTAAGAAGTCGGCGCTCTCATCAAAACGATTCTTAAACCTTGCCGCCGTCCGGCTGGAAGACATAGCCCTTGCCCCAGACATTTTTTAAGTAGACAGGCTTTGCCGGGTCGGGTTCTATCTTGCTGCGGAGGTTGTGGATATGTACCTGCACCGTCCGCACATCGCCGAGGCTTTCCTTGCCCCATATCTTCTGGTAGAGCTCGTTGGCTGTGAAGAAGGTGTTCGGGTAGCGGACGAAGAGGGTGAGGATGCGATATTCCATGTCGGCCAGATGGACGCTGCGGCCATCCTTCTCCACGCTGTGGCTGTTGGCATCCAGCGTGAAGGCCGCGCAGTGGTAGCCGTTGACGCTGGGCTCTGCGCCGTCCATCTGCACCCGGCGGATGTTGGCCATGATGCGGGCCAGCAGGATCTTGTTATTATAAGGCTTTGCCAGAAAGTCGTCGCCGCCCATTTCCAGCGCGCGGACGATGGTATCGGTATCGTCCAGACAGGATGTGAAGATGATAGGGCAGTGGTGCCAGCTGCGCAGACGCTGGCAGAGGTCTACGCCGTTGGTGTCCGGGAGAAGGATGTCCATCAGGATGACATCGAACTTTTCCCGCGCATGGCTCAAAGCGTCACCGCCTGTCTCTGCACAGACCACCTCAAAATTCTGCTGACTTTTCAGAAAATAGCATGTGGTGTCGCGGATCACGGGGTCATCTTCCACCAACAATACGCGGATCATCCTGTCAGCCCTCCCCTTTTTTCGCACGATTTGATATACTATAGTATACCTTATTTTTTGCACATCTACAAGGGGAGGCATTGCCATGAAGCAAAAATGGCCCATTCTGATTTTCTCCGCCCTGCTTACTGCCTTTATCGTGCTGGCCGGTATCTGGGGCAACGCACAGTTCGAGCATCTGCACAGCGGCAGTGTGCTCACAGCCCAGCACGCCGTCCAAGGTATCGCGCTGGACGGCTGGCGGCAGGAAGCCCCCGGCCAGTGGCACTTTACTTTCACGGTGGGGGAAGATATCCCGTCCCTCACCCTCTGCGTCACCAACACAGCGGTACCGCTGGCCCCTGAGAGCCTCACCAGCCTCGAGCGCTCGGGGGAGCTGTATGCACTGGACGTCACGCCCGGCGAGACGGTGGAGCTGATGTTCACCTGTAGCCGCAGCCCCCAGACATGGCTGATGACTTCGGCCTTCGCCTCCCGGGCATTCCGCTTCCGCACCATGACTCAGCTCATCGCTCTGACGGCCTTTGTGACCATGGGGATGGTGCTGCTGGCGCTCTACCACTATAAGCACCTGCCGGAGCTGGGGTACTTCCTGCTCTACCTCGTCATTATGAGCGTCTGGGCGCTGATGGTCTTCTTCTTCCCGGCCATCCGAAACCGTCTGCTCCAGCGCATCCTCCGCTCCTTCTTCTCCCTCACTGTGCTGGCCTCGGCACTGCTAGCGGCAGGGCTGCTGGGGGTAAAACTGCCCCGCTCCGGGCGAGGGCTCCTTGCGCTTGCCGCCGGATGCGTCGTCTTCTTTGCGCTGTCCATGAGCAGCTATCCCCCGCTGCGGGTCGGGATGCTGGTAGCGGGCATGTGCCTCTGCCTTTATTACTTAATGGCCGCCGTGAACGCAGACTATGAAGGTGCCGCTCTGATGCTCCTGCCCGGTGCTGTCACCACCGGCTTCCGGGTCTGGGCGCTGATGCCCGGGCTGGACAGCGTGCTTTTTGTGGAGTCTGTCCCCTTCTACCTGCTGCGCTGCGCCCGTCTCTACGACCTTCCCTTTGCCATCGGCTGCATGGTGTTCGTCTGCCGGCGGTTTGCTCTCCTCTTCGACCGCACCGAGCAGCTGGCCCGGGAGCTGGACGCCCGGGTGGCAGAGCGGACAAAAGAGCTGACCGCCGAGACCGAGGCCCGCAAGAGCATGATGCTCAACATTTTTCACGACCTTCGCAGCCCTCTCTTCGCCGTCAGCGGCGGGCTGGAAACGCTGGAATCGGCCCCCGAGGCCCTTCCGGCCTTGCTTCCGGCTCTGCGTCAGCGCATTGAATTCCTGCGGCGGCTGACGGAAGACCTCTTCCTCGCGGCAAAGCTCGAGCAGAAGCAGATCCTGCTCAACGAAGACCGCGCCGCCCTCAACGAAGAAGCCGCCGCCGTCTGCGCCGCCTGCCGGAGCGAGGCCGACCAGAAGGGCGTCGAACTCCATGTCAGCGCCGACACGCCTCTGCCTGTCTGGGGCGACAGCGTGCGATTACAGCAAATTATCCAGAACCTTGTCACCAACGCCATCCACTATACTCCCGCCGGGGGCAGCATCCATGTGGACTGCCGCGCCGAGGGCGAAACGGCCTGCGTCAGCGTACAGGACACCGGCTGCGGCATCGCGCCGGAAGACCAGAGCGCTGTCTTTGACCGATACTTCCATACCACCGCTGACAAAAAGCACGACTCCACCGGCCTCGGCCTGACCATCGCGCAGGAGCTGGCCCACCTCCACCACGGCGAGATCACATTACAAAGTGAAGTCGGCAAGGGCAGCATTTTCACGCTGCGGCTCCCCTTGCTTACAGACTGAGAGGGCAAGGCCGCTGATAAGATCTATCTCTCGATAGAGAAAGAGGACATCACGCAAAAAATCGCATGATGTCCTCTTTCTTATCGCAATTTTCAAAAATAGTGCCGGTCAAAACTGCATCTTTGCGATATGCAGTCTGCGGCTGTTGCTTGTGCATTAAAAACGCAAACTGCTATATTTCAGCAGCTCCGTCAGCTTTGCCAGACGATGCACCGCCTTGTCCAGCACGTCGGTGCCGCGGGCAAAATGCATCCGGATGAGGTGGTTGACCGGCTCTTTGAAGAAGCTCGAACCGGGGACAGCCGCCACACCGATGTTCTTTATCATCCACTCACAGAATTCCAGGTCGGTCCAGCCCTTGAACTGGGGCAGGGCGAGGAAATCCGAAATGTCTATCATGACAAAATAAGTACCCTGCGGGACGTTGTGCTTGAGGCCGATGGCATCCAGCCCGGCAAGGAAGTGGTCGCGCTTCTCGGTGTAAAGAGCGCGCAGACCTTCATAGTAGCTTGCGGGCATGGTCAGACCGGCGACGGCGGCCTCCTGCAGGGGTGCGGCTGCACCGACAGTCAGGAAATCATGCACCTTGCGGGCGCCCTCGATGACGTAGGCCGGGCCGATGAGGTAGCCCAGACGCCAGCCGGTGATGGAGTAGGTCTTGGAGAGGGAGTTGCAGGTGATGGTGTGCTCGAACATACCGGGCAGGCTGGCCATGCAGATGTGCTCTGCCGGGGCGTAGACGATGTGCTCATACACTTCATCCGTCACCACAAAAGCGTCATACTTGATGGCAAGCCTGGCGATGGCTTCCAGCTCGTCGCGGCGGAAGACCTTGCCGCAGGGGTTGGAGGGGTTGCAGAGGATAAGCGCCTTGGCACCCTCGGCAAAGCCCTTCTCGATGAGGCTCAAATCGAACTCATACTCCGGCGGCACTAACGGGATGTAGATGGGTTCAGCCCCCGAGAGGATGGCGTCTGCGCCGTAGTTCTCGTAAAACGGCGAGAAGACCATCACCTTGTCTCCGGGGTTGCAGATGGTCATCATGGCGGCCATCATGGCCTCGGTGCCACCGCAGGTGACGCAGATTTCCGTGTTGGGGTCCACCTCGTGGTGGAGGGCCGGGCTGGTCTTTTTCGCCAGCGCCTCCCGGAAGTTCTGCGCACCGAAGGTCACGGCGTACTGATGGGGGCCGTCGTGGGCGGCTTTGGCCAGCGCGTCGGTCAGCTCCTTCGGCGGGTCGAAATCAGGGAAGCCCTGCGACAGGTTGATGGAATCGTATTGGTTGTTGATGCGGGTCATCCGGCGGATGACGGAGTCGGTAAAGGTGCCGACGCGGTCGCTTAATCGTGGCATTTTTTGATCCTTTTCATCTTAGCCTCCCCCTCGAGAGGGGAGCTGTCACCGAAGGTGACTGAGAGGTTCAGTCCTTAAAATACGCATTCTGCACAGCCAGCAGGACGCCTGCGCGGCTGGCGGCGAAGTTCAGGCCGCCCTGCAGGTAGCAGGTATACGGCTCACGCAGCGGGCCATCGCAGGAAAGCTCGATGGTGCTGCCCTGGGTAAAGCTGCCGCTGGCCATGATAACTTCGTCGGTGTAGCCCGGTTCCGGAGAAGGTTCCGGGGCGGCATAGCTGTCCACGGGGCTTGCGGCCTGAACTCCCCGGCAGAAGCCGATGAGGGCGTCCGCCGTACCAGCATCAAAGCAGGTGACGATGTCGTTGTGGGCCTCGCAGTAGCGAGGGATGGGCTTTTTGCCCACCAGTTCCAGCAGGCACTGGGCGTAGATGGCCGTCTTGATGGCCTCGCAGACCACGCCGGGGGCGTAGTAGAAGCCCAGATACATATCGCGGGGCGTCTCGAGGGTGCAGCCCAGCTCCTTGCCGAGGCCGGGGGCGTTCAGGCGGTAGGCGCAGAGCTCCACGAGGTCTTTCCGGCCTGCGATATAGCCGCCGGTGGGGGCAATGCCGCCGCCGGGGTTCTTGATGAGGCTGCCCACCACGAGGTCTGCACCGGCCTGGCAGGGTTCTTCCTTCTGGGTGAACTCGCCGTAGCAGTTGTCCACAAAGATGATGATGTCGGGGTTGGCGGCGCGGGCGGTGTCGGCCACCTTGCGGATGGTGTCGAGGTCGAAGGCGTTGCGCTGCAGGTAGCCGCGGCTGCGCTGGATGTGGCAGACCTTCGCGCCCGGGGCTTTCTGGGCGATGAGCTCATAGTCCGGGGTAAAGTCGGCCTTCAGCGGGGCCTCGTCGTACTTGATGCCGTAATCCATCAGGGTTCCGGTGCCTTTGCCCTTGCCATCCAGACCGATGACGCCTTCCAGCGTGTCATACGGACGGCCCGTGGCAGCCAGCAGGGTATCGCCTGCCCGCAGCAGGCCAAAAAGAGCCACGGCCAGCGTGTGGGTGCCGCTCTGGAACTGGCTGCGCACCAGTGCATCTTCGGCACCCATCACCTCGGCAAAGATCTGCTCGAGCTTGGCGCGGCCGGTGTCCCACAGGCCGTAGCCGGTGGTACCCAGCATATCGGTGGAGGACATCTGGGTGTCCGCAAATGCTTTCAGCATCTTGAGCTGGTTGTAGTCGCGGATGTCCTCCATCTGCTTGAAGTAGGGCTGGCAGAGCTCGAGGGCTTTTTCATCCAGCGCCAGAACTTCGGGTTTATAATCGAAAAAGTGATTTAACATTGACATTATAATGAATCCTTAATTGTTATTGTACTTCATATCGTGCATACTCCCCCATCTTCTCAAAGCCCAGCCGGGTATAGAAATGCACCCGCTCGGGGCTGCACAGGAAGACAGGCATCCAGCCTTCGGCGGCGAGGGCATTCGCCATCTCGACGATGAGCCGCCCGCCGACGCCTTTGCCCCGCAGAGCTTCCACGGTCTCGCCGCAGGCCATGTATGCCTGACCATTTGCCAGCGCGTAGGCTCCCACCGTACAGATGATGTTTCCTTCCCGTTCCAGCGTCCAGACCCGGGCAAGGCCCCGGCTGCGCTTGGAGCAGAGCTCAGAGTAAAAGTCGTCCCGTTTTGAGGGCCTGTCAGGGAAGAGCATATCCGCTGCTTTTCCGGCGGCAGGTTCTGTGTTTTTGGCAAGACTCTGCCAGAGGGAAGCGTCCGCCTCAGGCAGCGGCAGCTGACGCCCCGGCGCAAGGCCAAAGACGCTGTGTGTCTTTGCCCGTTTCCAACCGGTGGGCGGCGGACACTCGGCTTCATCCAGCACCACGGCCTCACAGCCGCAGAAAGCCAGAAAGCCCGCCAGCTCCTCGGGGTTGGCGTGACCCGCCAGCCACGCGGTGCTGCCGCCGACATCCAGCGCCAGCGTCGGCCCGGCGAAAAAGCGGCCCGGCTGGCTCTTACCGAAGAGGGCGAACGCCAGCGGCATGGTCGCCCCGAGACAGAGCTTGCCCCGGCAGGCGTTCAAAAAGCACTGCTTCTGGCGGGGCGTTTTGATTTGAGCGATCACTTCAGCGCGTTGACGATGCTCTTGAACTCGCGGCCGCGCACTTCAAAGTTCGGGTAGAGGTCGAAAGAGGCGCTGGCCGGCGAGAGAATGATGATGTCACCGGGCTTTGCGCAGGCGCGGGCCAGCTCCACGGCGTGCTGCATATTGTCGGCGTGTTGGATGGGCAGCTCGGCCTCGTTGAAGTTCGGGTCTTCGCGCACGGCCTTCTCGATGCGGGGGCCGGTAGCACCCATCAGCACGAGGTTCTTGACATGAGCCGTGATCTCAGGGGCCAGCGGCTCGTAGGGGATGTGCTTGTCGTAGCCGCCTGCGATGAGGATGACCTTCTGGTCGAAGCTGCGCAGACCGGCAATGGTGCGGGTGGGGCTGGTGCCGATGGAGTCATTATAATAAGTGACGCCGTCCAGCACGCGCACCGGCTCGATGCGGTGCTCCACGCCGGTGAAATTACTGCCCACCAGCTGGATGGCTTCCACAGGCACCTCGCCCCAGACGGCGGCGGCAGCGGCCAGCAGGTTCTCAATGTTGTGCAGGCCCCGCAGCTTCACGTCCTTCTGGGCGAGGAAGGGAGTCACGACGCCGTTCTCTGCCATGCAGAGCATCCCGTCATCCCGCAGGAACGCGCCGTTGTCCGTCTCGTGCAGGCGGGTGAACCAGACCTGCTTGCCCTTGCAGTCCTTCTGCATGGAGCGGCTGATCTCGTTCTCATAGCCGAGGACAGCGCGGCAGGGCTGCTTCTGGTAGAGCAGGATATTCCGCTTAGCGTCGATGTACTCCTGCATATCCTTGTGGTGGTCGAGGTGGTTGGGGGTCACGTTGGTGACGACGGCGATGTTGGGGCTCTGGTGCATACTGATGAGCTGGAAGCTGGACAGTTCCACCACGGCCACGTCGTCGGGGCTCACCTCGGGCAGCATGGGCAGCAAGGCTGCGCCGATGTTGCCGCCCAGATGCACCCTGCGGCCTGCGGCCTCGTAGAACTTGGAGATAAGGGTGGTGGTGGTGGTCTTGCCGTCAGAACCGGTCACGGCCACGATCTCGCAGGGGCAGAACTGGAAGAACAGCTCCACCTCGCTGGTGACCATGGTGCCGGCGGCCATGGCGTCCTGCAAAGGCTTCTCGAAATAGCCCACGAAGCCCGGGGTGCGCATGATGATGTCCTGCCCCTTGAAACCGTCGAGGTAATTCTCGCCGAGGCTCAGATCGATGCCCAGCTCCTTGATGGTGGCGGCGTAGTCGCCGAAATCTTCCACGCTCTTTTTCTGGTCGCAGAGGGTGACGTGCGCACCCAGCTCCACGAACTCCCTGATGAGCGTCTTATGGCTGACGCCCGCGCCGATAAAGGCAACCTTTTTGCCCTTGATGAGGTTTGCAAGCTCCTGCTGTTCCTTCTGCATAAAAAAGGACCTCCTCTATAAATGTATATTACCATAGCACCCCCGCCGCACACAGCCGCAGGAGAAAATGCATTGCCGTCCTCCATTATAGACCATTTGTTTCCGATTGGCAACGGAAAAACACAAACCGTGGCTCAAAATGTCCACTCAAATCAACAAAATGTCGATTGTCTTTTCTGCCTGTTTCTGTTACACTTATAGCGATTTCGATTTTTGGCGCAGCATCAACAGCATTGCGCCGGCTCGACACCAGAATTTTCCTGCGCCTGTCCGGGTGCAGTTTTCGTATTTCTTATCACTTTCTGAGACAAACAGGGCCGCACCGGCCCGAAAGGATGCATTTCTTGAAACAGCTTCGCTTTGTCGCGGCCCTGCTGGCTGCGTTTTTTGTTCTGAGCCTGACCGCCTGCGGCTCCGGCTCCAACAGCTTTACCTGGTTCGTGGACTCCATCCCCGCGAACCTCGACCCGCAGGTGGTGTCCAGCGCCTCGGACATCATCGCCTGCGAGAACCTCTACAGCGGCCTCGTCCGCCGCACACCGGACGGAAGCCTCGCGCCGGAATTGTGTGAGCGGTGGGAGGTATCTGCCGACCGGCTCACCTATACATTCTATTTGAAGGACGGCCTGACCTACACGGCCTCGAAGGGAGATCCCTCCGACTACGCCATCACCGCCGAGGACTTCGTCTTCGCGTTCCAGCGGATGTTCCTCCCCGGCACCAACTCCCCCTACGCCGTGGAGTTCTCTGCCCTCGAGAACAGCGCCGCCGTTCTGGCCGGTCAGAAGCCCGCCAGCGCGCTGGGCGTCACTGCTGTGGAGCCGCTGAAACTGGTGTTCCGACTCTCCTCGCCCGACGAGACGTTCCTCTCCAAGCTGACGCTGCCCGGCGCGATGCCCTGCGACGAAGCGTTTTTTGACAGCACCCGAGGCACCTACGGTCTGACCAGCGCCTCCACCCTTTCCAGCGGACACTTTTACCTTTATAACTGGACGTCCAGCGGCCTTTTCCTCCGCCGGGCAGCTTCGGGGAGCCAAATCGACAGCCTGCGCCTCGTGGAGAACACCACGAGCTCCGGTCAGTCCGCCGAAGAGCTCATCAATAACGAAAAATGCACCGCCGCCCTCGACGACAGCGGTACCCCCACCTCGCTGCAGAGCGTGTCCTACTCCGACACCACATGGGCGCTGCTCTTCAACTGCGACTCCATCTTTGCTTCCACTGAGCTTCGGCAGGCACTGGGCAGTGCAGCCGCTTCGGCGGTGGAAGTCCCCGGCGGCGGGCTGTTCGCGGAGGCAAAGGGCCTCATCCCCGACGGCCTGACTGTGGACGGCATCGACTACCGGCAGACGGCGGGCGATGTCCGCCCGGCCTTCGGCGCCCCCCGCGCACTTTACATCGCCGCCCGCGACGGCGGCGTCTCCCCCTCCGACTTTGGCCGCGTCTCCCTGCTGCTGCCTTCCGGCAGCGGCCTCAGTGACACCGCCGAGCTCATCAACAGTGCATGGCAGAAGGAGTTTTCGCTCTTCTTCTCGGTTGAAGAGGTGGAGCCGGAAGAGTTCCAGAAGCGGCTCGAAAACGGCAGCTACACCATCGCCCTCGCCCCTGTGCAAGCCGAAGGCGGCAGTGTCTACACCGCGCTGGCCCAGTTCTCCCCCACCGGCGGCGGGCTGACCGGCTACAGCGACGCCCTTTACACCACCCAGCTCTCGGCCAGCGCCACAGCCACCGGCAGCACCCGCTGCTCTCTGCTGGCCGCCTGTGAGCGCCAGCTCCTCGAACAGGCTGTTGCCGTGCCACTCTTCACCCAGCAGAAGCGGCTGCTGGTGGCCAACGGCATCGAGGGCCTCGTCTTCGACCCCTTCGGCCCCGTGCTGGATGTGACGTATGCCACCAAATCAAAATAAAAAGCATAAAAACAGAGAGGATAGTTCAGGAATGACTATCCTCTCTGTTTTTATGCTTTTTTACGTTAATACGAAGGTCAGCTCTGCGGTGGCGGCGCACTTGCCGTCCACATAGGCGGACGCTTTGCCGATGCCCACCGGGCCGCGCTGCTCGACCAGCTCACAGTGAAGGGTGAGCACATCGCCGGGGGTAACCTGCTTGCGGAAGCGGGCGTTCTTGATGCCGCCGAAGAGGGCCAGCTTGCCTTTGTTCTCAGGTAGGCTCAGGGCCGCGACGGCACCGGTCTGGGCCAGCGCTTCGAGAATCAGGACGCCGGGCATGACCGGCTGTCCCGGGAAGTGGCCGCAGAAGAATTCTTCGTTGCGGGTGACGCACTTGCGGCCAATGGCCCACTGACCCGGCTCGTAGTCCAGAATGCGGTCCACGAGGGCGAAGGGATACCGGTGGGGCAGGATGGCCGCGATGTCCTCGCTGGTCAGGCTGTTTGCGTTTTCGCGCACGGTGCGGGGTTCTGCCATCGCTCAGCCCTCCCACTTCTTGAAGGCCAGGCAGGCGTTGTGTCCGCCGAAGCCCAGGCTGTTGCTCAGAGCGTACTCCATCTTCATCTCACGGCCCACATTCGGCACATAGTCCAAATCGCACTCCGGGTCGGGCTGCTCGTAGTGGATGGTGGGCGGCGCGAACTGGTCGCGGAGGGCCAGTGCGGTGAACACGGCCTCGATGCCGCCTGCGCCGCCCAGCAGATGGCCGGTCATGCTCTTGGTGCTGACGACGGCGATGTCCTTGGCGTGGTCGCCGAAGACGGCGTGGATAGCGGCAGTTTCGCAGCTGTCATTCATGTGGGTGCCGGTGCCGTGGGCGTTGATGTGGTCGATCTGCTCGGGGGCAATGCCGCCGTCCTTGAGAGTCAGCTTCATGCAGCCGATGGCGCCTGCGCCGCCGGGTGCGGGAGCCGTGAAGTGATAGGCGTCGCAGTTGGCGCCGTAGCCCACGACTTCGGCATAGATGTGTGCGCCGCGGGCCTTGGCGTGCTCCAGCTCTTCCAGCACCAGCACACCGCTGCCCTCGCCCATCACAAAGCCGCCGCGCCGTGCGTCGAAGGGCAGGCTGGCCGCATCAGGGTCCGTAGCAGTGGAGAGGGCCTTCATGCTGGTAAAGCCGCCGATGCCCAGCGGGCTGATGCAGCTCTCGGCACCACCGCAGACCATGACCGGCTCGTAGCCGTCGCGGATGCGGTGGAAAGCATCGCCCACAGCGTTGGTGCCGCCTGCGCAGGCCGTCACCGGGCAGGTACACATCCCCTTGAGGCCGAAGCGGATGGCGATCTGTGCTGCCGCCATGTTGGCGATAGCCATGGGGACGAAGTAGGGGCTGACCTTCTCCATGCCCTTTTCCTCGCCGCGGCTGTGCTGCTCCTCGATGGTGGGCAGACCGCCGATGCCGCTGGACACGATGACGCCGATGTTCTCGGCCTCGGCTTCGCAGTCGATGCCGCTGTCCTGGATGGCCTCAGCGGCAGCGCCCAGCGCCAGCAGGGTGAAGCGGGCCATCTTGCGGGCTTCCTTTTTGTCCACGACGGTCTCGGGGTCGAAGCCCTTGACCTCGCCTGCCAGCTTGCACTTGAACTCGCTGGCGTCGAACTGGGTGATGGGGCCGATGCCGCACTTGCCTGCGCGGGCTGCGGCCCAGCTGTCGGCGGTGTTATTTCCAAGAGGGTTCACGGTGCCAAGACCGGTGATGACGACTCTGCGTTTTTCCATAGAAAAAGCTCCTTTTTACATTGCCATGCCGCCGTCCACACAGAGCACCTGCCCGGTGAGATAGCTGCTTTGTTCGGCGGCGAAGAAAGCCACCGCGTTTGCCACGTCCTCCGGCTGGCCGGCGCGTCCCTCCGGGATGGTCTTGCACATCTCGGTGCGGACAGCCTCCGGCAGAGCGGCGGTCATATCCGTGGCGATGAAACCGGGAGCCACCGCGTTGACGGTGACGTTCCGGCTGGCCAGCTCCTTGGCGAGGCTCTTGGTCAGGCCGATGAGGCCCGCCTTGCTGGCGGAATAGTTGGTCTGGCCTGCGTTGCCCCGCAGACCCACCACGCTGCTCAGGTTGACGATGCGGCCATAGCGCTGGCGCACCATCCGGCGTGCGGCCTCCTTGCAGCAGAGGAACGCACCCTTGAGGTTGGCGTTCAGGACGGTGTCAAAATCTTCCTCGGAAAGGCGGAGGATGAGGTTGTCGCGGGTGACGCCCGCGTTGTTGACAAGAATATCCACCCGGCCAAAGGCGTTCACTGCTTCTTCGAACAGCTTCTTGCAGCCCTCGGCAGTGGAGACGTCGGCCTGCACGGTGACGGCCTCGACGCCAAGCTCTTTGCACAGTGCGGCAGTCTCGGCGGCAGCGGCCTCACCGTGGCAGTAGTTGACCACCACATTGCAGCCCTGCTTTGCCAGCGCAACACAGACAGCCCGACCGATGCCCCGGCTTCCGCCGGTGACGACGGCGGCACGGGTCAGCTTTTCTTCGCTCATGCCTGTGCCTCCTTCCAGCTGGTGAGGAAAGCTTCCAGCTCTTCTGCCGTCTCGACAGCGGTGCAGTGGACATCTGCGCCCAGCGTCTTTTTCACGAAGCCGCTCAGGGCCTTGCCCGGGCCGACTTCGAGAATGTCGGTGACGCCCAGCTCACCCAGACGGCGGAGGGTATCTTCCATGTAGACGCTGCTCTGCACCTGCTTTTCCAGCAGAGCGGGGATGCTGTCGCTGTCTGCCTTTTCGTGGCCGAGGCAGTTGAAGAGGACAGGCGTCTCCATCTCGCCGAAATGCTCAGATTCAAAGCGCTTTGCCAGTGCGTCACCGGCGGGGTGCATCAGCTTGGTGTGGAAGGGACCGCTGACCTTCAGCGGGATGCAGCGGCGGGCGCCTGCGGCTTTTGCCAGCTCAGCAGCCTTTTCCACGGCGGCTTTTTCGCCGCCGATGACCAGCTGGCCCGGGCAGTTGTAATTGCAGATCTGGACACAGCCCAGAACGGATGCCTCTTCGCAGCACTTTGCCAGTGCGTCGCGGTCAAGGTTCATCACAGCGGTCATGCCGCACTCGATGCCCTTGGCGGCGTCGGCCATGGCCTTGCCACGGAAGGCAGCCAGCTCCACAGCCTGCTTGGCCGTGAAGACACCGGCGGCTTCCAGCGCGGAGTATTCGCCCAGCGACAGACCGGCCAGATAGTCGGCCTTGACACCGTTTTCCTTCAGGACAGCCGTGACACCGGCGGCGAAGGCCACCATGCAGGGCTGGGTGTACTGAGTCAGATTCAAAACGCCTTCCGGGTCGTCGAAGCAGACGCTCTCCAAATCAAAGTCAAGGTCTGCGGCGTTGAACGCCTCCCGGAACGCGGGGTATCTCTCGTAAAGGTCTTTGCCCATGCCGGGGTGCTGAGAGCCCTGACCGGCATACAGAATGGCAAGCTTCATTGGTGTTTCCTCCAATCATCCATCAGTTCATCCATCAGCTCCCGGACACTGCGCATCCGGTCGAGACGGCCCACGTTAGCCCCGCAGAAGAAGAGTCCCTCTTCCACATTGCCCTTCACGGCCTCGATGAGGGCGTGGGTGATGCAGTAAGGCACCTTGGCCGGCTCACAGGCTTTGAGACAGCGGGCGCAGTGCTTCGGCGGGAAGCGCAGACCCTGCTCAAGCTTCTGCACCAGCGGAGTGGCCAGCGCACGGCCCGGCATTCCCACAGGGCTGTGGATGATGCGCACATCCTCGGGCTTGGCCGCCAGCAGAACATCTTTATAGGTCTGGCTGGCGTCGCACTCGTAGGTGGGGATGAAGCGGGTGGCGAGCTGTGCGCCCGCAGCACCCATCTTAGTATAGTGGGCGATGTCCTCGCCCGTGTAGACACCTCCGGCCACGAAGACCGGGATGTCGTGGCCGAACTGAGCCTCGAAAGGCTTCACCTCGGCCAGTACTTCGGGCAGGATCTCGTCGAGAGTCTGGCATTTTCCGGCCAGAAGCTCTTCTTCCGAAAAGCCCAGATGCCCACCGGCCTTGCAGCCCTCGATGACCACGAAGTCGGCGGTGCGGTTGAAGGCTTTTGCCCACCGGCGGAGGATGAGCTTTGCAGCACGTCCGCTGGACACGATGGGTGCCAACGCAACGTCAGCTCTTTCCACCAGGCCGGGCAGCTCCAGCGGGAGGCCCGCACCCGATACGATGGCATCCACACCTGCCTCCACAGCAGTGCGGACGGCGTCGGCGTAGTTCTGGGTGGCGACCATCGCGTTGATGGCCACCAGTCCCGCGCCGTTGGCGATCTCTTTCGCTTTGGCGATTTCTTTTTTCAGCGCACGGAGATTTGCTGCGTAAGGGTCGCGGGCAAAATCGGGTTCTCGGTAGCCTGTGTCGGCGGTGGAGATGCACCCCATGCCGCCGCAGGCCGCGACCGCACCGGCCAGCCCGCCGAGGGAAACGCCCACGCCCATGCCGCCCTGTAAGACAGGCACGGCCAGCGGCTTGCCTGCGAGGGTCAGCATAACTCGCTCAGCGAATGCATCCGCTGCCTCCCGCTCTCCCACAGCTCGTCGAGGATGTCAGCCACAGGCCGCACCTCGTGGAGCATACCGGCCACCTGACCGGCCATCAGACTGCCGGTGGCGGTGTCGCCCTCAAAGACGGCGCGCCGCAGACTGCCCAGCGTGTATTTTTCCAGCTCCATCTTGTCGGCACCGGCCTTTTCCTGCCGGACATACTCGCGGCTCATCCGGTTTTTCAGCACACGGACGGGGGTGCCGCCGATGCGGCCGGTAACGATGGTGTCGCTGTCCTTGGCGCGCAGAAGCGCGGCCTTGTAGTTCTCGTGGACGGGGCATTCCTCACTGACCAACAGGCAGGTACCCACCTGAACGCCGCAGGCTCCCAGTGCGAAGGCTGCCGCCAGCTGGCGGCCATCGGCGATGCCGCCCGCCGCGATGACAGGGACATCTACAGCGTCCACCACCTGCGGGACGAGGGCCATGGTGGTCATCTCGCCCACATGGCCGCCGCTCTCGGTGCCTTCGGCGATGACGGCATCCACGCCCAGAGGAGCAAGGTGCTTGGCCAGAACGGCCACTGCCACCACGGGGATGACCTTGATACCGGCTTCCTTCCACATGGGGATGTACTTGCCGGGGTTGCCTGCGCCGGTGGTGACGACCTTGACGCCCTCTTCCACGACGATTTTGGCAAACTCGTCGGCCTGGGGGTGCATCAGCATGATGTTGACGCCGAAAGGCTTGTCGGTGAGCGCCTTGCAGCGGTGGATGTTCTCCCGCAGCGTCTCAGCGTTCATGCCGCCTGCGCCGATAAGACCCAGCGCACCGGCGTTGGAGCAGGCGGCGGCAAACTCGCCGGTGGCGATGTTGGCCATTCCGCCCTGAATGATGGGGTATTTCGTGCCTAATATCTCGTTGAGTAATTTCATGTAAATCGTCCTATTTATAGGTTTTACTTTAGAGCGCTCACCCTTTGGGAGAGCTGGCATGGCGTCAGCCATGACTGAGAGGGCTGTACGTAACCAGCATCCCGCCCCAGGTCAATCCGCCGCCGAAGCCGATGCAGGATACCTTCTGCCCGGCTTTGAGCAGACCGGCTTCGGCCATCTCGTTGAGGGCCACCGGGATGCTGGCCGCGCTGGTGTTGCCGTGGCGGTCCATGTTCTTGTAGAACTTTGCGGCGTCGGCGTGGAGCGCTTTCACACAGTGGTCGATGATGCGGCTGTTGGCCTGATGGCAGACCACCCAGTCCACATCGTCCAGCGCCAGCTGCGTCTCGTCCAGCACCGCGTGCAGACAGCGGGGCAGTGCGTCCACCGCAAAGCGGAAGACGGCACGCCCGTCCATGCTGATGGGGGCCGAACCGGTGCGGCAGGGGCCTCCTGCGTGGATAGCCTCATCGCCCCGTGCGCCCAGCGTGATCGCAAACGGTGCGTCGCACAGTTCAAAAATCGCTGCGCCCGCACCGTCGCCAAAGAGCACACAGGTGGAGCGGTCGGTCTGGTCCATCAGGCGGGACAGCGCTTCGCAGCCCACCACGAGGGCGTACCGTCCACCCAGCGTCGCCATCAGGCCGCGGGCCACGGCGGTGCCGTAGATGAAGCCCGAGCAGGCGGCGTTGACATCCAGCGCGGGGCGGTTTTCGGGCAGACTCAGCGCCCGCTGCACCTGACAGGCCACACTGGGGGTGGCGTCAGGTGCCGAAAGGGTAGCGCAGACACAGCAGGCAATATCCTGCGGCGAAAGACCACTGCGCTCCAGCGCCTGCTTTGCCGCCGCGATGGCCAGCGTGGCGGCGGATTCTTCCTCCGTACACCAGTGGCGGGCGCGGATGCCGGTGCGGGTGGTGATCCACTCGTCGCTGGTGTCCACGGTGCGGCTCAACTCTTCATTGGTGACCGTGCGGCCGGGCAGAGCTCCGCCGGTGGCGATCAACTGCAAACCGTTCATGCTCGTTTCGCTTCTCCGATCTGACGAAATTTTTTGTACCGCTGGTCGGCCAGTGCCTTGCCGCTCATCTTGCAGAGGGCGGTGAGGTGGTTTTTCAGGGCCGTATCCATGGCGGCAAACAGGGCCGCGTGGCTGCGCTGTGCGCCGCCCACAGGCTCCGGGATGATCTCCTCGACGATGCCGTCCTTGTAGAGGTCCTGTGCGGTCAGCTTCATGATCTCGCAGGCTTCGCCGCTGCGGGAGGAATCCTTCCACAGGATGCTGGCGAAACCCTCAGGACTGAGCACCGAGTAGACTGCATTTTCCAGCATGAGGATGTGGTTTGCCACACCCAGTGCCAGTGCGCCGCCGGAAGAGCCCTCGCCGGTGACGACAGCGATGACGGGAACCGTCAGACCGCTCATCTCCATCAGGTTTCGGGCAATAGCCTCGCCCTGTCCCCGCTCTTCGGCCTCTTTGCCGGGGTATGCGCCCGGCGTGTCGATGAAGGTGATGATGGGGCGGCCAAACTTTTCGGCCTGCTTCATGAGACGGAGGGCCTTGCGATAGCCCTCCGGTCCCGGCATACCGAAGTTGCAGGCCATGTTCTCTTCCAGCGTGGAACCTTTGCGGTGGCCGATGACGGTCACAGGCATCCCGTGGAAGCGGGCGATGCCGCCCAGAATGGCGCTGTCTTCCCGGCACTGACGATCGCCGCACTGCTCAAAGAAATCGGTGAACAGAGCATTGATGGTCTCGTCGATATGGGGGCGCTCCGGGTGGCGTGCCAGAAAGACCCGATCCTCAGCGGTCAGCGGGCCGCAGCAGCGGAGGATCTCATCTTCCTCCACAGCCAGTTCGGCCAGCTCGGAAGCGTGGGCCGTGATAGCGGCCATCTGGCTCTCCTCGTCCTGTGCGCCGCCCCGCAGGGCAGCGATCTGGGCGTCCAAAGGAGCAAGCTGCTCCAGAAGTTCTTTTATCATTCTGTTTTCCTCCCGCCTGCGTGGAGCTGCAGCAGCTGGATGAGGGTGGCGCGGAGCTCACTGCGAGGTACGACCTTGTCTACAAAGCCGTGTTCCAGCTGGAACTCGCTGCGCTGGAAGCCCTCGGGCAGGCGCTCGCCGATGGTCTGCTCGATGACGCGGGGGCCTGCAAAACCGATGAGTGCGCCCGGCTCGGCCAGCATGATGTCGCCAAGGCTGGCAAAGCTGGCGGTAACGCCGCCGGTAGTGGGATGGGTCAACACACTGATGTACAGCCCGCCCTTGGCCGAAAAGCGCTCGATGGCGGCGCTGGTCTTGGCCATCTGCATCAGGCTGAAAATGCCTTCCTGCATCCGGGCGCCGCCGCTGGCCGAAAAGATGACCAGCGGCAGTTTTTTCGCCGCCGCGTACTCGATGGCGCGGGTGATCTTCTCGCCCACGGCCGTGCTCATGCTGCCCATAAAGAAGCGGCTGTCCAGCACAGCGGCCACCACCGACACGCCGCCGATGCGGCCCACTGCCGCGACAGCGGCCTCGCTGAGGCCCGTCTTCTGGGTCTGGGCGCTGAGCTTTTCGGGATAGCCCGGGAAACCCAGCACGTCCTGCGGGGCCAGCTCTGCGTCCAGCTCCCGGAAACTGCCGCTGTCCAGCACAAGGCTCAGGCGGTAGTACGCACCGATGGGCTGGTGATTGCCGCAGTTGGGGCAGACGAAAAGGCTCTTGGCCCAGGTCTGGCGGGTGGCACGGCGGCCGCACTGCTTGCATTCCACAAACTGCGGCTCATGCCACGCCACACCGGTGTCCCGCCGGGCTTTGAGCTGGAAGGCGCGCTCCCGCATCCTGCCCGGGAACAAGTCTCTGATGTCGTTCATCGTTATGCCTCAGCGTGTGCAGTCAGGTAGTTGAAGATGTCGCCGACGGTCTTCATGTTGGCCAGCTCCTCGTCGGGGATGGAGACACCGAAAGCGTCCTCCAGAGCCATGTTCAGCTCCACAGCGTCCAGGCTGTCAGCCTCGAGGTCCTCGGTCAGGCTGGCCTCCATCGTGACCTTCTCTTCCTCGCAGTTCAGGGTGTCAACGACGATCTTCTTCATATCCTCAAAAGTCATGGTGATTTTCTCCTTTTATCTTGTGTATGTGTGTTGTACTATCGTATCTTGTTCGGGCAAATCAGTTCATGTCATTTAGTTAAATGTTTTGAATGATTTGATAAGGTCATTATACTCGCAAGGCCACCATTGTCAATAGTTTTATCTAAAAAGTTTTAGTTTTCTCATTTCTTTCACAGGTCGTTGCGCAACCAATACAATATTTTCGTCGTGTATTTCGGGCTTTTTGTAGTTTTTCCCGGCCCCTGTGCTATATTCGGCCCAGAAAATATGTATCTCATCGTCTCACTTGCTGCGGCGGGCATCGTGGTGCTGCCCGGCTGATAGATCCATAACAAAAAGAGCAGAGACTTGCGGGTTTTCACCGCAGGCTCTGCTCTTTTGTGTTACACCGTTATCTCGATTTGATTTCCTTCCACCGCAAGGACACAGCTTTCATAATAGCCGTCTCCGGTGGTGCGGGGGCCGCTGAGGACTTCGAGGTCGTTGACGTACAGGGCGATGTGCTCGATTTTCATAGCGTCTCCTTTCTATGTTTCACCAGATAGTAACCAATGCCGATGGCGTCCGCCAGCGCCATACCCGCAATGAGGGCGAAGGACTGGAAGACGCTCTGGCGCATTTTATCGTACTCACCACTGCCGTACTGCATCGAGATAGCCACGCCGCTGCCTATGCAGAGGCCCAGCAGGATGCTGCCGGTGATGGGGCCGGATGTCAATGCACGCTGCATGGAGATAGATTTCTCCTTTTCTTACATCTCAACAAAATTTCATACGGTATTCTTTGGGAGTACAGTGTTTTATCTCCCGGAAGATCTTGATAAAGTAGCTGCTATCGGTGAAGCCGCACTCCGCGCCGATCTCGCCGGTCTTGAGCCGGGTGGAGCGAAGCAGATCAGCGGCCTTTTCCACCCGGTACTGCTTGACGTACTGGATGGGCGTGATGCCCAGCATCTGCCTGAAACTGCGCAGACAGGCGCTCTCGCTGAGGGCCACGCTGCCCGCGATGAGCTGGACTGTCAGCTCTTCCGCGTAGTGTTCCTCCACGAAGCGGAGCATCTGCTTCATCCGCTCGGAGGCGATCTGCTCCTGCTGGGAGACTTTCGTCCGCCCGCCCACGCACTGGGTGCTCAGCAGCCGCAGGGCCAGAGAGAGGTAGTAGCGCACCCGGTTCTCGTAGTCGAAGGGTTCGTCCGACACGGCCTTCCAGCTCTCGTGCAGACAGTCCAGCACCTGTTTCTGCCACGGCACCAACGCATCCAGAAGGAAAAATGGCGGGGCGTCGGGCTGGGTCATGGGGCGGATGAGCTTCTGCCAGAAGATGGTATCCATACCGCCCACAAGGCGCGGATGGAACACGCCCGAGTGGAGCAGGGCTGTGCCTTCCGGTGCCTGCTCCACCGCGTGGAGGACGCCCGAGTTGATGAACACTCCCTGCCCGGTCTGCAAGGTGAGGCGGGTCTTGTTGACGTCCACATGGAGCGGTCCCTTCGTGCAGAGCACATATTCAAACTCTTCGTGCCAGTGCCACGCCACCGAATAGCTGGACAGATCCTCGGCATAGCAGGCGATGGGAAACAGTGCGCTGCCGTGCTGCACAAGTTCCCTGCCCTTTTCGCTGGCGACGATGTTGCAGCTGATATTTAGTGCCATATTCGCCAATTCCTTTCCCCAATACATTGAAGATTTTTTATCAAAGCCGATTTTGTTGTACAAAAAATGTGTTTTTGTTCTATCATCTGTGCCGGTTTCGTGGTATTATTTCATCGGAGCTGATAAGCTCAGTATAGCACTGAAACGGGGCAGATACAACCCATAACGAAGCTTTGCTTCCAAGGGCTGCGCGTACTGTTCCACAGCTCCAAGGCCGCGATGCCGCCCGCACCCCGACCCACAAGGCTTTTACAGAAGCCTTACACACTTTACCGAACACGGAGGTATTTATTATGCTTCGCATCGAATATTTTGATAAAAACCGCTTCATGAAACAGGTCGCCGCAAGCCGCGGCAGCGTCATCCTGCACCTGGACAATGGCTCCACCTGTGACCTCAAGAAGGACAACGAGGCTTCCGCCATCTTCCAGACCATGGACGCCCCCAAAAAGGGCTTCAGCATCAGCGTGAGCGACCCCGCTGATGTCACCGGCTTCCTGCGCTATATGCTCGAGGCTGGCCGCGCCTGCTAAAAACGCCATCATCTATTCTTCATTATTCATCATCACAGCAAAACGGGACAGCCCCGCTCTGGCACATCTCAGAGCGGGGCTGTCCCGTTTTGTTGCATTTTTATTTTACAGGATGCACCGGCTGATGGCCTGCGCCACAGCCAGCAGTTCTTCCTGCCCGATGAAGCCGAACTTCATCTCGTGCTCGTCGGCGTAGCAGACCGTCAGTTCCGAAGTCTGCAATGGGTCGCCGAAGCCTGCCGTCTGGATGCCGAAGTGGACGATTTTCCGGTAGGGCAGGACGAAGATCTCCTGCCGGGTGCCGGTAACGCCCTGCATATCCACAATGAAAATGCGGTGGCTCGTAAAAACGGCCTGATCGCGCACCGTCTTGTATGCGCCCACGATGCTTTCGCCGTCCAGCAAAAGCGCCTGCACATTCTTGCAAATTTCCTTCTCCTTGATGCGGATGAGGTTCTGCATCGGCTTTTCCCGAAATTCCATACCGGAAGTCTCCCTTCTTTTGCCCTATATAATAGGTGTTTCTGGGCCAAGTATAGCATTTCTGCCACAGAGCTTCAAGTCATTCTCGCCTTTTGGGCCGGGTTGTGTTATACTGGCAGATGATTTATCATCTCTCCGTCTCGCATACGCTCGACAACTCCCCTACCGAGGGGAGCCTCTGACGAATCGAAAAAAAAGCTTTACGAAATGCCAAGGCCTCTCCTCGACAGGAGAGGTGGCACACCGAAGGTGTGACGGAGAGGTTGCTCCTTAGAAAAGAGAGGTTCATATATGGAGATCATCGTACATCAGGCCATTCTCCACGTTCTGGATACCACGCTGGATGCCCCCGTGCTCAGCGGCAGCTGCATGGAGATGACCGCCGAAAAGACGGCCTATCTGCAATACCACATCGAAAAGCTGCTTGCCAGCGACGACATCCGCCAGTGCCGCCCCCTGCCGGACTCGGCGTTCCGGTACGAGCTGGAACAGAACAAGGACTTTATCGACCTGTCCTGCCGCATCGCGGGCGTGCTGTTCGACTATATGCACGCTCATACCACCATTCCGGGGGCCGACCTCGCTGTGGTGGACTTCACCCGGGACGGCCAGCCGTGGCTGGGCATCCTCAAGCTCAACTATAAAAACGGCTACACCCACTACACCGAGAGCGTAGACGGTGCGCCGGTCAACTCCATCATCCAGCAGCGGGCTTGCCTGCCCACCCAGAGCGGCAAGGTGGAGGAAGGCGCACTGGTGGACCTGACCGACTACTCCATGAAGCTGCTGGAGAAAAAGTTCGACATCGACGGCCACAAGGAGTTTTATCTTTCCACCGTCGTTTTCCAGTACACCACCGCCGAGCCGGAAAAGAAAAAGCTGCAGGCCATTCAGGACGCCGCCGTCCAGGCCGTGCAGGAGAACTATCAGGATGAGCCCCACGTGGAGGCACAGGTGGCCATGCTCATTGCCAATCAGGCCGCTGACAACGACAACAAGGTGACGGTCGAGCAGGTGCGCCGGCAGCTGGCTGAGGAATACCCGCTGGCGGCTGTCCCCTTCGACGACTATGTGGAGAAAAGCGACGTCCTCGAGCCGGCGCAGGCTCAGCAGCCCGTCACTGTCTCCCCCGCCCGCATCCGCCGAATGGAGAGCCGCAGCATCCACACCGCCAGCGGCATCGAGGTAAAGATCCCTACCGAGATCCTCTCTGAGGATTCTGCGGTGGAATTTCTCCACGCCGAGGACGGCAGTGTTTCGCTGCTCATCAAGAACGTCATCCTGTAAGGAGGGGATTTTATTATGGACCTTGCTGTCATCACCGCCCAGCAGGTGGCGGAACTGTTCATCCTCATAGGGCTGGGGGCTCTTGGTGCCAAGACCGGCCTGCTCCGCCCCGAGGGCAAGCAGACGCTCTCGAACCTGCTGGTCAACCTCGTCGTCCCGGCCATGATCATCAACTCCTACCGCATGGAGTTCAGCGCAGAAATTCTGCACAACCTCATGGCCGCGTTCGCCCTGAGCACCCTGTCCATCCTGCTGGGACTCATCATCACCCTGCTGTTCACGGCCCGCAGCAGGGACAGCCGGACGCCCATCTTCCGGTTCGCCTGTGTTTTCTCCAATGCGGGCTATATGGGCCTGCCCCTCATTTCGGCGCTCTTCGGCTCCGAGGGCCTGCTTTATGCCAGCGCCTTCTTTACCATGTTCAATCTCCTGCTCTGGACGGTGGGCTACAGCATGGTCAGCGGCAGCTCCGACCCCAAAAAGGTCGCCCAGAGCCTGCTGCACTGCCCGGCCATCTACGCCATCGTCGTGGGTCTTGCCATCTACCTGCTCCAGATCCCGCTGCCCGACCTCATCGTCCAGCCCATGGAGCTTCTGGGCAACATGAACACTCCCCTCTCCATGCTCATCACCGGTATGCTCATCGCCTCGGGCGACCTGCACCGCACCCTCACCGATCAGCACATCTGGAAGCTCACCGTAGTCCGGATGCTTTTCATTCCAGTGCTGACCATCGCAGCTTTCGCCGCGCTGGGGCTCTTCCGCTACGGCATGGTCACGCAGGTCATCGTGCTGCTGGAATGCTGCCCGGCTGCATCCATCACCTCGGTGTTCGCTGTCCAGTTCCACCACGATGAGCAGTTTGCCGCCGGCAGCGTCGTGCTGACCACCCTGCTCAGCATCGTGTTTCTGCCGCTGTGTGCGCTCATCATTACGATGTTCTGAGGAGTAAAAACCATGTCCGATATTACCATCCGTAACGCCACATTGGCCGACGCACCCCGCATTCTGGAAATTTACGCCTACTACGTCGAGCACACGGTCATCTCCTTCGAGTACGATGTGCCGTCGCTTGCCGAGTTCGAGGGCCGGATGCGGGACATCATGCAGAAGTACCCCTACCTCGTCATCGAGCGGGATGGCCGCATCGAGGGCTACGCCTATGCCCACGCTTTTGTGGGACGTGCCGCCTACGACTGGGCCGCAGAGCTGACCATCTACCTCGACCACGACGCCAGGCGCGGCGGTATGGGCCGCGTCCTCTATGAGGCGCTGGCCGACCGGCTCAAGGCCATGGGTGTCCTCAATCTCTACGCCTGCATCGGCTACCCGCAGGTGGAGGACGAATATCTCACCAGAAACAGCGCCCAGTTCCACGAACATCTGGGCTTCACGCTGGCCGGTACCTTCCACAACTGCGGCTATAAGTTCGGGCGCTGGTACGACATGATTTGGATGGAAAAAATCATCGGCGAGCACCGCCCCGACCAGCCGGACATCGTGCCGTATCAATATTGAGCCTATGCAAAAAAGCAGGCGCATCCGCTGGATGCACCTGCTTTTGCTTTACTGTTTATCCATTTGTTCTTTGTGGTATTGCAGCGTGTACAGCTGATAATATCGGCCATGTGCGGCGAGAAGCTGCTGGTGAGTTCCCTGCTCCAAGATCTTGCCGCGCGACAGCACGATGATGTTATCTGCGTGCTGGATGGTGGAGAGGCGGTGTGCCACGATGAGCATAGTGCCGACGCTGCGCATCTTTTCCAGCGAATCCTGAATCAGAAGCTCCGTCTCAGTGTCGATGTTGGCGGTGGCCTCGTCCAGAATCATGACGCTTGGCTTATGCAGGATGGTGCGGGCAAAGCTGAGCAGCTGGCGCTGGCCCGCTGAGAAGTTATTGCCGCGCTCCCGGACTTCTTCATCGAGGCCGTGCTCGAGTTTGTTGATGAAGTGGTCGGCATTGACATACCGGCAGACCTTCATGATTTCTTCGTCCGGAATGTTCTCCTCCCTGAGGACGATGTTGCTGCGGATAGTACCCGAGAAGAGGAAGACATCCTGCAGCATCTGGCCGAAGTGACGGCGGAGGGAGGAAATCTTGATTTTGCGAATGTCGATGCCGTCGATCAAAATCTCGCCCTTCTGGAACTCGTAGTTGCGGCAGATGAGGGAGAGGATGGTGCTCTTGCCCGAGCCGGTAGATCCGACGAAGGCCACGGTCTGGCGGGGCTCCACATGGAAGGAAACGCCCTGCAGCACCCACTCGCCAGGGATGTAGCTGAACCAGACGTCCCGGAACTCGATGTCGCCCTTCACTTCGTCCAGCTCGACGGCATCGGGGGCGTCCACCATCTGGGGCTGGATGTCCATAATGGAGAAGACCTTCTCCGACGACGCCAGCGCCGACTGCAGCCAGTTGAACTGCTCGGCGAGGTTCTGGATGGGGGTGAAGAACTTGGAGATATACATATAAAAGGTGACGATGGTGCCGCTGGAAATGGTCTGCCCGAGGAAGGTGACATGGTTCAGATGGCCCATGCCGCCAAGATAGAACAGGCAGAGGATCGAGCTGATATACAGCATATACACCAGCGGACGGAAGACGCCGAAGACGAAGATCTGCTCCTGCGTGGCCTTGGCGAGGGTCTGGCTCTTCTGGCGGAACTCCTCCATCTTCTCGTCCTCGCGGCCAAAGATCTGGGTGACTTTGATGCCGGAGAGATTCTCGGAGAGGTAGGTGTTGATGTCGGTGGTCGCGTCCTTGACCTTGCGGTAAGCGCGGCGAGAGAACTTTCGGAAGATGACCGTGAACAGGAGGATGAAGGGTACGAAGCAAAGCACCATCAGGGTCAGCTCGTAGTTCAGGAAAAGCATCGCCACCAGAATGCCCAAAATGACGAAGGCGTTCTTGGTGAGGTTGACGAAGAGGTTCGTGAACATCATCGAGATGGCGTTGGTGTCGTTGGTCACGCGGGTGACGAGCTTGCCCACCGGGATGTCGTTCAGCTGGCCGTGGGAGAGGCTTTCAATGTGGGTGAAAAGGTCTTCACGCAAATCGGAGATGATGCGCTGGCCTACACGCTGCAGAATGACGGCCTGCAAATAGGTGCTGGCCATCGAGAAGACCAGCACACCCGCGTACACGGCCACACTGACATAGAGGCTTTTCAGTTCGAAATCGCCCACCACAAGCTCTTCGATGTAGCCCACGATGAGGGGCGACGCGATGTCGTAGGAGATGGAGAAGAGGACGAGAAAGCCCACGACGACGAACTGCTTGAGGTAGGGCTTGGCGTAGCCGAAGAGGCGGCGCAGGATCTCGCCGTCGGCCATGCTGCGCTCGAAGCCCATAGCCGTTTTCTTGTCTTTGACGCAGGCGTAGGCGATGAGCAGCAGCACCGACACGGTACCGATGACGCCGCCTACGAGAAGAAGCGGATTCAGACTCATCATGCGTTGCCACCTCCCACTTCGTCTTCAAGCTTCTGCAAATCGACCATCTTGTGGTACTCCGGGCAGGATGCATAGAGCTGGTCGTGGGGGCCGACGGCCTCCACTCTGCCGTCTTCGAGGAAGATGATCTTATCCAGTCCCTCCACCGTCGAGATGCGGTGCGCGATGAGCAGAGTGGTCTTGCCTGCACGGCTCTTTTTCAGGTTGTCGAGGATGATTTTTTCCGTCTTGGTATCCACCGCCGAAACCGAGTCGTCGAGGATCAGGATGGGCGCATCTTTCAGCAGGGCGCGGGCGATGGAGATGCGCTGCTTCTGACCGCCCGAGACGGTGACGCCTCGCTCGCCCAGGACAGTCTCGTAGCCATCCTTGAAGTCCACAATGTTATCCCGGACGTCAGCAAGGCTGGCTGCCCGTTCAATGTCCTCAGGGGTGGCGTCATCCACGCCAAAGGCGATGTTGTGGGCGATGGTATCCGAGAAGAGGAAGTTCTCCTGCGGGACATAGGCACACGCCTGCCGCACCGAGTGGATGGAGACGCCGTTGACATCCTTCCCGTCCACGAAAAGGGTGCCGTCGGGGACGTTATAAGTGCGCAGGAGCAAATCGACCAACGCCGTCTTGCCTGCGCCGGTCTTGCCCACGATGCCCACGCTCTCGCCGGGCTGGATCGTGAAGGAGATGTTTTTCAGCACATCGAACTCGCCGTCCGGGTAGCGGAAGGTCAAATCGCGGAACTCAATGCCGCCCTTGGGGTTTTCGAGGTCCGGCACACCGGCGCGGTCGGCCACATCAATGGGTGCATCCAGCAGCTCGGTGATGCGGTTGAGGGAAGCTTTGCCGCGGGAGGTCTTTTCGATGAGCATTGAGATCGCCATGATGGGCCAGACGATTGCCTCGAAATAGCCGATGTACTCCACCAGCTGGCCCGCATTGAAATCGCCCTTGTAGACAAGATAGCCGCCGTAGCCGAGGATGACGCAGATGACCGACTCCACAAAGAACGTCACCATTACTTCGAGCAATACCGAGATGCGGGTATACTTCACGTTGATTTCTTCATTGTCTTTGTTGAGTTTGCGGAAAGCGATGAGCTCTTTGAGCTCCTTGACAAACGCCTTGATGACCGCGATGCCGGAGAAGTTCTCCTGCGCAAAGTCGGACAGGTCAGAGAACGCCTGCTGGCGCTTCTCCCACGTTTTGGTCATGGTCTTGCCCATCACGGTGCCGATGGCAAACATGAACGCTGCCGGGATGAGGGCCAGCATGGTCATGCGTCTGTCCATGCACCACATCCGGTAGAGGGCCAGCAGACCCAGCACCAATGCGTCAAAGAACATCAGGATGCCGTCGCCGAAGCACTCCTGGATGGTGTCGAGGTCGTTGGTGTAGAGGCTCATGAGGTTGCCGACCTTGTTCACCTGATAGTACTGCTGGGACAGACGGCGGCTGTGGTCGAACATCTTCTCCCTCAGATCCGCCTGCACCCGGATACTGGTGCCGAAGAAGCAGATGCGCCACAAAAAGCGCCCCACCACCATGAACAGCACGATCCATATCATGGGTAGGCAGATGTGCTGGAACAGCACCTCTTTCGTGAAAGGCATTGTCTCGCCCCTCACCACCACCTGTCCAAGGTTGACGCCGTTGATGACCAGACGATAGAGCTGCGGCACAAGCAACTGGATATAGTCCACCATCAGCAGCGCAAGGATACCCAGCAGCAGCGCGGGCGCGTGGCGCAGGTAATAGCGGTTGATGTACTTGCCGAATATCACTGGTTTTCCCTCCTTTTCCCATAGCACAGAGGCGAGCCAACGCCCGCGGGCCGAACTCCCGCAAGCGGTCAGCTCGCCTCTGTTTGTTGCACGATAGTCTCAGTATACGGCCCGGAGCATCGAGTTGTCAACATTTGATGCAGTTTATGTTGAAAAAAGCCATCGTCGTGCATTTCTGCACAAACGATGGCTTCATGTTGGAGCGGCCGACGAGGCTCGAACTCGCTACCTCCACCTTGGCAAGGTGGCGCTCTACCAGATGAGCTACGGCCGCATATTCGGTGCATTTATCCTTGCACCCTCCCGTTCGTATCTCAAACGGGACCCCCGCGAAAGCTTGCGAATGCAAGATTTTGTGGGGAAGAGGAGAAATTTCAGTGCTTGTCACAGCGGTCTTGCTTCGCAAGACTGCCCGACAAGCGGCTGACATTTCGACGTGGTGCCTCCGATCGGAATCGAACCAATGACACGGGGATTTTCAGTCCCCTGCTCTACCGACTGAGCTACAGAGGCATAGAAAGTGCATTTATCCCTGCACTCCCCCAAATCCGTTTCTTGAATCGGGGTCCCCGCAAAAATTTGCGAAGCAAATGTTTGTGGGGAAGAGGAGAAAGTCTGGCGTTCATCACGGCGGTCTTGCTCGCAAGACTGCCAGATGAACCGCAGGACTTTCGACGAGCGACCCGGATCGGGCTCGAACCGACGACCCCCAGCGTGACAGGCTGGTGCTCTAACCAACTGAGCTACCGGGCCACATGGTGGAAGTTAACGGGCTCGAACCGCTGACCCTCTGCTTGTAAGGCAGATGCTCTCCCAGCTGAGCTAAACTTCCACAAAATGGAGCGGCCGACGAGGCTCGAACTCGCTACCTCCACCTTGGCAAGGTGGCGCTCTACCAGATGAGCTACGGCCGCATATCCATTGTGGCGCGCCGGGCGTTCCCGGCGACGTCGATTATTATACCGCAGCTTTCGTCTCTTGTCAACTACAAATTTGCATTTTTTGAAAAAAGGGACGTTTCCGTCCCCCTACTGCGTACAAAGCTGCGGAAGCGTTCAAGTTTGCCGCGGCTGACGCGAAGAAATTTTAATTGCTTTCCTTTCTTAATATCGTTATAATTAAGATTGTCAAATCGTTGCTGAACTTTCGCGCCTGCCGCTTCGGGCTGCTGCACCGAGGAACAGGCGTGTTTTCATGCAGGGGAGAATATAGGAATAAGGAGCAAACGCAATGTACAAGATCACGGAAAAGGTGGCGCTGAACCCCACCGTTACAAAGATGGTCATTGAAGCCCCGCTCATTGCCAAAAAGGCAAAGCCCGGCCAGTTTATCATTGTGCGCCCGTTTGAAGACAGCGAGCGCATCCCCCTCACCGTCGCAGGCTATGACCGCGAGAAGGGTACTGTGGACATCATCTTCCAGATCGTCGGCGGCACCACCATGGAGCTGAACAGCCTCGAAGTAGGTCAGAGCGTCCACGACTTCGTCGGCCCGCTGGGCCGCGCCACCGAGGTGGAGGGCCTGAAGAAGGTCTGCGTCGTCGGCGGCGGCGTGGGCTGCGCCATTGCGCTGCCCATCGCCCGTGAACTCCACGAGCAGGGCTGCGTTGTCCACAGTGTGGTCGGCTTCCGCAGCAAGGACCTGCTCATCCTCGAGGACGAGTTCAAGGCCTGCAGCGACGAGCTGCGGATCATGACCGACGATGGCAGCTACGGCACCAAGGGCGTCGTCACCGCTGCCCTCGACGAGCTGGTGGCTGCCGGCAACCAGTACGACCTGGTCATCACCATCGGCCCGCTCATCATGATGAAGTTCGTGGTCAAGACCTGCCAGAAGCACGGCCTCAAGAGCATCGTTTCCATGAACCCCATCATGATCGACGGCACCGGCATGTGCGGCGGCTGCCGCCTGACCGTGGGCGGCGAGACTAAGTTCGCCTGCGTGGATGGCCCCGACTTCGACGGCGACCTCGTGGATTTCGACGAGGCAATGGCCCGCGGCACCATGTACCGCCCCTTTGAGGCCAAGGCCCGGGAAAAGGCCTGCAATCTGTTCAAGACTCAGGAGGGAATGTAAAATGGCTTTCAATATGGACCCCAAAAAGTGTCCCATGCCCACCCAGGACCCCAACGTCCGCAACAAGAATTTTGAGGAAGTGGCTCTGGGCTACACCGCCGAGATGGCTGTGAACGAGGCCAAGCGCTGCGTCCACTGCAAGAACAAGCCCTGCCAGACCGGCTGCCCCGTCGGCATCGACATCCCCGAGTTTATCGGCCATGTGGCCGAGGGTGACTTCGAAGCCGCCTATCAGGTCATCAATCGTTCCTCTTCCCTGCCCGCCGTCTGCGGCCGCGTCTGCCCGCAGGAGAGCCAGTGCGAGGGCAAGTGTACCCGCGGCATCAAGAACGAGCCCGTCGGCATTGGCCGTCTGGAGCGCTTCGTGGCCGACTGGCACCGTGAGAATGTCCACACTGCCCCCGTCGTGCCTGCGTCCAATGGCCACAAGGTCGCCATCATCGGTGCAGGACCTGCCGGTCTGACCGCCGCAGGCGACCTCGCCAAACTGGGCTATAAGGTCACGGTCTACGAGGCCCTGCACGTCGCAGGCGGCGTGCTGATGTACGGCATCCCCGAGTTCCGTCTGCCCAAGGCCATCGTCCAGCAGGAGATCGACGGCCTCAAGAAGATGGGCGTCGATTTCGAGTGCAACATGGTCATCGGCAAGGTGCTCACCATCGACGAGCTGATGGGTGAGTACGGTTATGAGGCCGTCTTCGTGGGTTCCGGCGCCGGTCTGCCCCGCTTCATGGGCATCCCGGGCGAGAGCCTGAAGGGCGTCTACTCCGCCAACGAGTTTCTCACCCGCTCCAACCTGATGAAGGCTTATCTGCCCACCAGCAAGACCCCCATCCGCACCGGCAAGAAGGTCGCCGTCGTCGGCGGCGGCAACGTGGCAATGGACGCTGCCCGCAGCGCCCTGCGTCTGGGCGCTGAGACGGTCTACATCGTCTACCGCCGCGGCATGGCTGAGCTGCCTGCCCGTAAGGAAGAGGTCGAGCACGCCGAGGAAGAGGGCATTATCTTCAAGACCCTCTGCAACCCCGTGGAGATCCTGCCCGATGAGGACGGCTTCGTCAAGGCCATCACCTGCATCGAGATGGAGCTGGGCGAACCGGATGCTTCCGGCCGCCGCCGCCCCATCGAGAAGAAGGGCAGCGAGTTCACGATGGACGTGGACACCGTCATCATGAGCCTGGGTACCAGCCCCAACCCCCTCATCCGCTCCACCACGCCGGGCCTCGAGACCAACAAGCACGGCTGCATTGTCACCGAGGGCGACGAGGGCAAGACCAGCCGCGAGGGCGTGTACGCCGGCGGTGACGCCGTCACCGGTGCCGCCACTGTCATCAAGGCCATGGGCGCAGGCAAGGCTGCCGCCAAGGCCATCGACGAGTACATCCAGAACAAGTAAACTATACATATAGCAAAAGCAGGTCATCCCGCCGGGATGGCCTGCTTTTTGTTATCGGTAAAGATTTGCCGCCTCTGCGTTTTCCAGCGTCAGCAAGCGTATCTTCTTTTCGATGCCTCCCGCGTAGCCGGTCAGGCTGCCGTCGCTGCCCACCACCCGATGGCAGGGTACGATGATGGAAACAGGGTTATGCCCCACCGCGCCGCCCACAGCCTGCGCGGAGACGCGCTTTCCGCCGTTTATCTCCGCCAGCTGTTTTGCCAGTGCGCCGTAGGTCGTGGTCTGTCCGTAGGGGATCTGCAGCAGCAGCGCCCACACCGCCTGTCGGAAATCGGAGCCGATAAGATGGAGTTTCGGAGTAAAGTCCGGCTCCCGGCCTGAAAAATAGACGTCCAGCCAGCGGCAGGCGTCTCCCAGCACTGGCATTGTCCCCTCTTCATGCTCTGGAGGAAGCTTCGCCGCAAAATACTTCTGTGCCTCGAACCATACTCCGGTCATCCCTTCTTCGTCTGCTGCCAGCAGTATCCTTCCCAGCGGCGAGTCGTAATGCATCGTATAGGTCATGACGATTCATCCCTTCCTTTTCGGCTTTTGGGCCGGCGCGTAGTCCTTGAGGCCCGGCACCGCGCCGCCTGCTGCCGCCCAGAGGTAGAGGCTGGCCACACTGCAATAGGGACTGAACCGGCGGCGGTACTTTTCGAACAGTTTCCGGTCGATTTTTCGGTGGTGGTACACCATCCGCAGCCCACGCTGGATGGCGAGGTCGTCATAGCTGAACACGTCGGGCCGCTGCATACAGAAGAGCAATATCATCTCTGCCGTCCAGACACCGACGCCTTTCAGGCCGCTCAGCTCCCGGATGGCCTCATCGTCCGGCCTCTGCCGGATACCCTCGAGGTCAAATTCTCCGCTCTCGATTTTCCGGGCAAAGTCCGTAATGTATTCGGCCTTTCGGAAGGTCATACCGAAGCTCTGCAACTTCTCAACCCCGGCTCCGAGGACGGCAGCTGCATCCACCACGCCAAACTCGTCCCGCATCCGCTTCCAGATGGTCGCCTGCGCTTTCGTGGAGATCTGCTGGCCGACGATGTGGTGTACCACCGCCGAAAAGAGGTCGGTATCCACTTCCCTCTCGATGTGTCCCACCTGTGCGATGACCGCCGCTATCCGCTCGTCTCTTGCGCTCAGATACGCCGTTTCCGCTTCGCCGTATTGGAAATACATCTGTCCCGCCTTCTTTCTATACAACCTTTCGTTTGCTCATCAGTTGTTGATTTGATTATAACAGAAAGTACGAAGTTTTGCAATATAAAAGCGCTCTGCCAAAAAGCAGGGCGCTGAAGGTTTGTTGGCAAGCCTATTCTTGGACGTTCAGGATGCAGCTCTCTTTTAAGTGACAGCCCTGCTTTTTATCGGTACGGTGTACAAATCACTTACATTCCTTCTTCATGGCAGAATAGCCGATGAGAACAGTCCACACATAGGCGCAGGTCTTGGGGATCATCAGCATCCCGATCATGGGGATGGCATTGGCCCAAAGAACAACGGGAATGTAGAAACCGAAGCTCAGCACGATGGTCAGCCACATCCAGCGGAAAGCCGAGTCGTTATGCTCTTTGGCACTGCGGTAGAACAGCACGATGATCAGCAGACCCATCAGTGCAAAAGGAATATTACGGTAAATGCCCCAGGACAGCGGGGATCCGTCGCTCAGCCACTGGTTCTGCGGCATCATGCATAGGATAACACGCACAGCAGCCAGACCGTAGACGGCGGCAGTCAGGCCATTGCTGCCCTTGACCTGGTAGCGCTCACGCCAGACATAGTACAGCAGCACATAAAAGATAGTCATTGTCACAGAGGTGATCCACTTACCCAGACCCAGAGGAACGGTAAAGTTTTCAAGACCCGTGGTGCATAGAGCCAGCGCACGGGGAATCAGATGGAACGAGTCGCCGGCGCCCAGAACGACAGCCATCAGACCGAACAGCTTGAACTGGTGGCTGCCCTTGCAGCCGCGGATCATCAGGATACCGATGGTGATGACGGATACCAGATATACCGCATCAAAAACAGTTTCTACGATTGCTTGCATAGTTGATTGCTCCTTGTTGATACATCAAATTCATTGTAACACTGCATTTTTTTGCAGGGTCGTCTTAGTTTTTACGGTCATCAGGGGCTTGCCTGGCATAGCTGCATCCAACGCGCAGGATGTTGAAGCTGGCAGTGCTCCACACAAGGCAGGCGAGCCGCAGCAGGATACTGCGATGAACCTTCCTATGAGCGTCCCCTTTGAGTGAACAGTGTTCAATTTGGACGTTATAAAATTCCCACAGCAGTGTGGGAAGAAAATGCGGTCAATATAAGGTTCTGCGCACGATCTCCAGCACAGCGGCGGGGTCGTAGTCCTGCCGCAGCAAAGCAGACAGCATAAGCGAAAACAGCACATCGGCAAATTTTTCAACGGTGAATTGCTCATTAAAAGCGCCCGGACGGATTTTGGTATCCTGTTGCAGCACCGTACACAGACCGTTTAAGATATGGTGCCAGATTTGCTGCATGTGCCGTTTGCCATCGGCCTTGTCCTCCTGCATAAAGCCGAGAGAGTGCAGTGTGAAGAATCCGGGATACTGCTCATAGCCGTAGGCCATGCGCTCGTACATCCATTTGACACAGGTCTGCACGTCCTGAAATACGGCCTCGTCCTGCGGGCGGTGGAAAATTTCGCACCAGACGCTCTCGACCGTGGCGCTGATAAGCTCAGCCTTGGAGTCATAATAGTTGTAGATCGAGCCGACCGAGACCCCGCATGCCGAGGCGACAGAACGGATGCTGACTGCCGCCCAGCCCTTTTCCCGGATAAGCTCACGGCTGTTTTTTAAGATCTCTTCCTTGGAGGTCACGATCGTATTCATGTAGTCACCCTCAATATGAACAACGTTCATTTTTATTATACTGCCCCTTCCCACTTTGTCAAGAGGATTTCATAAAAGGTTTATATTTTTGTGGTCATCCCCTTAAGCCATGTTCGCGGATGCCTTTCTGGTACAACAGCGCCTTGGGCATGAAAAGGTTTCGACCACACCTAGCACCTATGACCACCTATACCCAGACCGAACAAGCAACGTCGCGGGCCGGCTGGAAGCTCTGGCTTTCCCAGGGAAGAAGAAACCGTGATACTGGTTTGATTCTGCCTCGGGTGTTATTTTTTCTGTTGCTTTGGACGCGAAAAAGCCCCGCCTTCAAGCGAAAAATCTTGAAAACAGGGCTGTTTTTATACGTTATTCCGTTCTATTTTTGATGGATTCAAAAAGCCGGAAGGCAAATTTTTATTACTCGAGCTCGGTAAGTCCGGATTATTGCTAAACATATTTGTTTAGTAAGTCTATTCTTGGATGTTCACTTTTCCATGAGATTGTCGTGGTAGATGTGGCTTGCTGATTTTTTAGTATCAGGATAGTATCACACAACCAGCGGAGTCTCTGTGAGTATTATAGCAGTAGATTTTAAATTGTGCAATCCCCCTTTCATAACAACGCCGCCAACTTCTGTGTTTTCGACTTTCCCCCATAGGGGGATGTCTTTATTAAGCGAAGTTTATATTTTTCCATTGTCTCCAATTTTCTTTGAATTCTTCGCAGATCGTCAAAAACAACTTTATAGATACGTCGATAATCTTTTGCATATAAAGGCTTATCACTCCATCTCGGAAATTCGTCATCCATATACTTTAAATGTCCACTTACAACCCGATATGTCTGCACTATAAAATCCTTATATGCTATATCGCACTCATCAAAATATTTATGAGTCATAATTCTCTCAATATTTTCTGTTAGTGCTTCAATTGTCTCTTCATACGTTGATTCAGTTACCGCTCCATTTATTTTATGGTTCAGCTCATAGCTAAATTCGCAGAAATAGCATTTTCCTTCTTCTTTATCTATAAACTTCTCCCATGCCAAAAGATATTGGTTTAGCAAAAATATCTCGTATCGATGTTCTTCTGAGAAGATTGATATATATTTTTTCATTTTATGCTTTTCAGGAATATACACTTGTACGACATAAAATATGTATGCTGCTATAATGCTTACGCAGATATTATAAAAAGTTTTATCTCCTGTTGGCTCAGAACAAAATAGAAGTCGAAACATTTTGTTATCAACCAGTACTGGTGCTGTTGACCCTCTTATCACAACTAGAATTGCTCCAACCAATACTATCGTAAGCTTTAATAATGTTTTTTGATAGTCATATATAAGCGGATTGCCAAATCTATCAGCTATTGAAAGTTTCCATTTATTCAACACATCAGTAATTGTATACTCAATCTTTTTCATTAAAGTTATTTCCACCAATCCCAAAGAACTTATCAAAGAAGCTCTTCATCTTATCAATCACACCCTGTTTTTTCTGCGCACGGCCACCGCCGCCAAAGCGAGAAACAGGCGGCATCAGTTTGTCAATATCAGTGCCCACAGTTTTGATCTCACCATCACGGAACGCATTGGCCAGATATTTGCGCGTTTCCGGCTCCTTCAGCTTTTCCTCTTGGATGATCTTTGCAAGCTCTTTCTCCCGCTGTTCGGACACATAGGTGTTCCACTCTGTCATCACATCATCCACATCGTTGACCCCTGCAATAAAGGTTTCAATCAGCTGCCTTTTGCTGCGCAGTTCCGGGCTGGCATCAATTGCCTTGCGAATCGTGATGAGCACTTCTTTATCATCGCAATGGGTATCATGGTACTTTTTGACCAGCATCAGGATGTAGTCAATGTTGATCTCGACCTGCCGAATCAGCTCCACCTCAAACACCACGTCATCGGTGATGTCCTCTTTCGTTTCATCACGCTTCTTGTTTCGCCATTCATCCCGCAAATCCTGATAGCGGCCCAAATAGTCCTGTAAATCCCGTTCAGAGATCAGCTCGTTGCCCTTGAAATCGTCAAAGGAGGACAGCAGGTTCCGCATCCGCAGCAGTGCACCAAACAGCACGATAAAGTCTTTCTGGTTCTGCTCCCCGATGATTTGCGGCTCTGTCAGCGGGAACTTCTGCGTCAGGTCATCGATCATGTCTGTATAACCCTGATGGTATTTTCCCTGCTCATCCGTATAACCATGGTAATAGTCCGCGTATTTGCGCAGCAGAACGATGCCTCCCGCATTTTTATCTCCGAACAGCGAAATTGCCGCATCCACTCTCTTTTGCAGGTTGCGGAAGCAGACGATATTGCCAAAGGTCTTGATGCTGTTCAAGATACGGTTCGTCCGGCTGAACGCCTGAATCAGACCGTGCATCTTCAGGTTTTTGTCCACCCAAAGGGTGTTCAGGGTCGTGGCATCGAAGCCCGTCAGGAACATATTGACCACGATCAGCAGGTCAAGTTCCTTGTTCTTCATGCGGAGCGATACATCTTTATAGTAATTCTGGAACCGTTCGCCATCGGTCGAGTAGTTCGTGTGGAACATCTCGTTGTAATCCTGAATGGCTGCGTCCAGAAAATCCCGGCTGCTCTGGTCAAGGTTGGAGGTATCTTCCGGGTTTTCCTCGTCCAGAATGCCATCCGTTTCCGCTTCGTTGGCTCCATAGCTGTAAATGGTAGCAATGCGCAGCCGCTTGGTCGGGTCTGCCGCCATCTGCCTTTTGAACTCCTGATAATACAGCTTTGCCATCGACACAGATGCCACGCAGAAAATCGAATTAAAACCGCTGACGCGCTGTTTTTGCTTGATTTCATCCACTGCACCACGCTGGGCAGAGGCCACCTCTGCCACATTCGTCAGCAGATTAAATTCATACGATTTGTCTCCCCGATAGGTTTTCTGGTCGAAGTGGTCGAGGATGTACTTGGTCACCAGAGAAATACGCTTGGGAGCCATGAATGCCTTTTCCCGGTCAATGTCCCAAACCTGCTTGTCATCCATATCTGGCTCTGCATCCATCGTCTTGATGTAATCTACGCGGAATGGCAGCACATTCTTGTCGTTGATGGCATCCACGATGGTGTAGGTGTGCAGTTGGTCGCCGAACGTCTGCGCCGTGGTGAAATAGCGCGGATCGGTGGAGCTTCCTGCGTTGACTGCAAAAATCGGCGTTCCTGTAAAGCCGAACAGGTGGTACTTTTTGAAATTGTGGACAATGGCTTTATGCATATCACCGAACTGGCTGCGGTGGCACTCGTCAAAGATGATCACAACATGCTTCTGGTAGACCTCATGCCCCGGATTCTTCTTGATGAAGGTCGCCAGCTTCTGGATGGTGGTAATGATGATATGTGCTTCCGGGTTTTCCAACTGGCGTTTCAGAATCGTGGTGCTGGTGTTGGAGTTTGCCGCTCCTTTCTCGAAGCGGTCATACTCCTTCATCGTCTGATAGTCCAAGTCCTTGCGGTCTACCACAAACAACACCTTGTCGCTGTAGGGCAGCTGCGATGCCAGCCGTGCCGTTTTGAAGGAGGTCAGCGTCTTGCCGGAGCCAGTGGTGTGCCAGATGTAGCCGCCGCCCTCGATACTGCCATACTTTTTGTAGTTGTTGGCGATCTCGATGCGGTTCAATATCCTCTCGGTTGCCGTGATCTGATATGGGCGCATCACCATCAGCATCTTTTCTGAGGTAAAGATGCAATACCGGGTCAGCACGCTCAGGATCGTGTGCTTTGCAAAGAATGTCCGGGTAAAGTCGATCAGATCCGTTAGCACGCGGTTGTTCGCATCAGCCCAGTAGGAGGTAAATTCAAAGCTGTTGCTGGTCTTTTCCTTTTTCGTCTTGCCGTGTTTGGCATCCTTGATGGCATTGTAGCGGGTGCTGTTGGAGTAGTACTTGGTATTTGTGCCGTTGGAGATCACGAAAATCTGCACATACTCGTACAAGCCGCAGCCCGCCCAGAACGAATCCCGCTGATAGCGGTTGATCTGGTTGAACGCCTCCCGGATGGCCACCCCGCGCCGCTTCAGTTCCACATGAACCAGCGGAAAGCCGTTGACCAAAATCGTCACATCGTAGCGATTATCATGCCGCGCGCCGTCTGCTTGTTTTACCTCATACTGGTTGATGACCTGCAGGCGGTTGTTATGGATGTTCTTTTTGTCGATCAGTGTGATATTTTTGGAACTGCCATCATCCCGATGCAATACCTGCACATTATCTTCCTGAATCTTCCGTGTTTTTTCGGGAATATGCTCGTTGGGATTGGCAATTACATCACTGAAAAACTGCCGCCACTCCGTATCGGAAAACTGGTAGTGGTTCAGCTCTTCCAACTGACTGCGGAGGTTGGCAATCAGTTCATCCTCGGTATGTAACGGCAGATAGGTATAGCCCTGCTCGCACAGCAGGCGGATAAACTCTTTTTCCAGTTCCGCCTCGCTCTGGTAGCTGTCAGAGCGCACCTTGGAGGGTTCATAGGTGGCAACAACGGTATCTTCATTGGTAGCCGCAACGATATTGAAAAAGGACATTTCAAATTCCTCCTGCAATTTATCCTTCCGCTATATGCCACAATTCACAATATAGCGAACTCCTATAAACTGGTATCATTTCAACAAATTCAAGTTTATCTCCTGTCCATTTGGTTATTACAAAGTTTTCTTTTTCGTAGATGAATGAAACATAGGTATCATACTCTGGCAACCTGTCCATTCGATATTGAAAAAGATACTTAAAATCCGCATTCAATCCATCAATTGCAAGTTTTCTTCCCTGTTCAAAATTGTCATTTGAATCAAAATTGAAATTATATGGAAAGAACAGCATTATATTTTTCTTTGTCTCAAATATCTTTATAATTTGAGATACATCCTTTTCCAATACATCTTCTTTCTCTTTCTTCTCTCGAATTTCTATCATTTTATTCCAAATTAGGCTCCGAAACACTGCATGCGGAATGCTGTAAGTAATCGGTTTATACCCCGGAACACCTTCGTGCTTTTCTGGCAGTCCAAAGCCTATCACACTGGGCATGAATTCTTGGATTGATGGTGAGAGGATTTTAGCCGCTTGCAGCCTTGATTGAGATGCGAAAAGCTTAAAATCAAGCTTGTATTCATCTGAAGCGCAGTCGTATTCTCCGTGTGCTTCTGACTCCGGCTTCTTATATAGCTTTCCATTGGATTTTTTCAGGAAGCAGCTTGAACAATTCACAAAATCCCGCAAGTAATCTTCATACGAATATGGCTCCATCACACCACCTATAAAGTTGTCAATCACTCTAGCTGCTCCAAGAAAATCCACTCTCATTTCAGAATATTCCAATCAATTCAACTCCTTAAAACTCAACAGCCTATCCCGATAGTACTCATACTGCTTTTGCCTTGCCTCAATCTCCGCGGGCAGGCCGCTGGTCAAATCATTGCAGATTGCATCAAAGCGATCAAGGATAGAAACAACGCACTTCTGTTCCTCAATAGACGGTACTGCAATCACAGCCTTTGCAATATTGTCATTGTACAATCTCGGAATTGTTCCACCCTCAGATGCTTTCCACGGTTTCAGTTCATAGCAGTAGCGAAGATAGCTATTCAAAACAATACTTTCATCGTTATCAATCCAAACGATGTTAGAATCTTGGAAGTATGCAGGCTTCCCATCATAAACAACTGTTCTGCCAATCGTTCCCGCCGCAGAAATCAGCACATCGCCTTTTTTCGGAAAATTATACTTCGACCGATATTCGTTAAATGTTTCCTGCGAAATATAGGCATCTGCTTCTTTTCCAAAGGTTCCAATTTTATAGAACGGAACACCGCTCACCGTATTTGTCTGGCTCTTCAAAATACGCTTACACATACAGATAGAGCCAATATCACCTAAAGAGATTCTCACATAGCCAAACACATACTGCATGAGCTTAATCAGTGCTCTGCTCTGCTCTGCTCTGCTCTGCTCTGCTCTGCTCTGCTCTGCTCTGCTC
>OGUD01000215.1_pt1 | contig 57508 bp, 49 predicted proteins | sample 1573671 | NCBI WGS metagenome assembly OGUD01 (sample SAMEA2582065, study PRJEB24529) | metagenome | biome: Human gut stool | place: China | collected 2011 | reverse complement strand
CTGCCCCTGTTTTGCAGCGGCGTTGACGAAAAGTCGGTATCACGTCCGGTCGGCTCATGAAATTTTCAAGGTTCAATCTTCCCTAAAAAAGAAAAATACCGCCCACGCAGCGCAGCGATGATTTTGTCGAGTGAATCGGCGGCAAAATTGATCGGGTGTGTTGCGGGGCGGTAGCTTCTTTCGTGGATTTTTCCTTCACTGAAGTGGTGGGTCTCACGGTGATAACCAACCACTTTTGCAGAAGATTTGCAATCAATCTACAAGTTCAGTGGGATTTGTGATAGAGAATATCATGGTTCGTAGAGTACGTCAAGATGATTCCGAAGAAATTATTTATGAATGGAGACAATAGTAAGACTTCTATTATGAATATGATACACTTTACATCATGAAAGAATTTAAGCTGCACAAAGACGATTCAAGCCGATGTGCAATATGCACAATAAGTTTTCTACAGCAAAATACAGATGTGGTCATTTAGCTCTTTTACCAGACAACTTTTTTTGTAAAATAGAAAAATTTGTTGACTTGAAATTGCTTGAAATGTTATCTTGTTAGTAACAAAAGCACGGTGAAGTGCTTGCTACCACACGAAAAGGCAAAACAAAAAAGGAGAGTAAAATGATGAAAAAGCGTATTGCGGCGTTGGTCACCGCCGGTGTCCTTGCTTTGTCGATGCTTACCGGCTGCGGAAGCAAACAGGAGAGCTGGAAAGTTACCTGCCCGTGGGCACCGTCTGGTGTAGCAGCGATGGTCAGCCAAAAGGCTGCTGCCAAGTCCCCTGATTATTCTGATAATAAAATCACACTGGTTGCTGAAGCCGTCAAGGGCGATGCTGCTACTGTCAACACTTGGGTGTCCAGTACTAAGGCAAATGATAAGGAACTGGTCTTCGCCGGTGAGGGTCTGTTCGCCATTACAGAGACTCTGGATCCGGCCAAGCTGCAGTTCAGCTACGACGATTTCGAGTTCGTGGAGAACTTGTACTCCTCCGTCTTCGTCCTGTCCGCTGATTCTTCACTGAACCTCAAGAATCTGGACGATCTGGAGGCCTATGTCAAGGCAGGCAACCCCGTATCCGTGGCCGTTAACGGCGCTACCGGCTCCGAGGCTTTCCTGGCAGCGGCTCTGTTCGGCTCTATGGGTGCCGGCGACCAGCTGAAACTGACTCCGTACCAGTCCGCTGCGGAGGCTGCACAGGCTGTAGCCAAGGGTGAAACGAACTTCGCGGTCTCTCACCAGTCTCAGATCCTCGAGACCTACCAGCAGGGCGGCGTTGATGTGGTTTGCGCATTCGATGACAAGGCTATCGAAAACGGCCCCTTCGCAGGCGTTGAGGGCGTTGGCTCCAAGGGTTACCCCTACTTCCGCAACCGCTGCTTCGTCATGGCTCGCAAAGGTACTGACGCCGCAAAGGTTGCCGAGCTGAAAGAGCTGTATGATAAGATCCTCGCCGATGATGAGATGGTCGAGTGGCTGAACGACACCATGCTGCTGGAAGTCGATACCATGACCGAGGACGATGTGAAGGCTCACATTGAGAACGTCAAGAGCATCGTCGAGCAGTATAAGGACATCGTGGCAGGCTGATAAAAAGTCCTCATAGCGACAAAAAGCTGAAGCAGGGGAAGGGGATGACACCGTCCCCTGCTTTTATATTTAAAAAGGAGTGGAAACAGGTGAAAAATCTGATAGAACGCATCGAAGCAAGACTGGATGACTGGGGCGCGAAGCTCGAGAAGAAGAACATCGAGTACCCTGTTGATTTGATCTGCGGCATTCTGTTTCTGGTCATCGGCATTGTACTGCTGCTCATCATGCCCCGGCAGGTGCAGATTTCGGAAAAGGACGTTGTGAACGGCCGCGCCTTCCCGACGATGCTGATCTGGCTCATGCTGGCCATGAGTGCCCTTCTGGTGGGCCGCGAGGCATATAACATGGTAATGCACCGCCCGGCCAAGACTAAGACGCTCAACCTTCTGGTGGAGGTCAAGGCTCTGGTAATCGTCCTTATTCTGGTGGTCACTTACCTGCTGGCGGAGGTCACAGACCTGTTTGTGGTGGGTGCTGTATTCTGCGCGGTGGCATTCCTGCTGTTTTTCCGCTGCAAGAAGCCCCTCTACTACGCCATCACCGTCTCGATGGCGGTGCTAATCTGGGTCGTGTTCCACTTCGTGCTGAATGTTAGTTTCTGAGGAGGCAGAATATGGGTTTGTTTGACTTTATCGGCCCGGCCTCCGGGCTGCTTTTTACCCTTGAAAATATCATATGGATCAACCTCGGCGTCTTCATCGGCTGCGTATTTGCCGCCATTCCTGGCCTGAGTGTCATCCTCTGCATCATCCTGTTTCTGCCTGTTACCTACACCATGAAGGCCATTCCCGGCATGATGTTCCTTCTGGGTATCTACTGTGCGGGTGGATACGGCGGCTCGGTGTCGGCCATCCTCATCAACACCCCGGGCACGCCCCACGCGGCGGCTACTATGCTGGACGGTCATCCACTGTCCAAGATGGGCCGCACCAAGGCGGCTCTTAAAATCGCGCTGTATGCCTCCACCTTCGGTGGCATCTTCTCTGCACTGGTGCTGCTCTTCCTCGGCCCGCAGGTGGCCAAAATTTCGGCACAGCTGGGCACGGCGGAGTACTTCATGGTCTGCCTGTTCGGCATGACCATCATCGCAGGCGTTTCGGGCAAGAGCCTCGTCAAGGGCATCATCGCCGCTTGCCTCGGCCTGCTCATCTCCTGCGTGGGCGCAGACCCCATGACCAGCTACGACCGCTTTACCTTCGGCGTCCACCGCCTGTATCTGGGCCTCGACCTTGCCGTTACCCTCATCGGCCTGTTCGCACTGGTGGAGATCATCGGCAAGGCGGAGCTGAAGCGGAGCGAGCTGAACCTCCACGCCGGAAAGATCGGAAACGACGACGGCAAGATCACAAAGGATGAGTACAAGCGGATGCTCCGCCCGGTGCTCATCGGCTCTCTCATCGGCTCCTGCGTGGGCATCGTGCCCGGTACGGGCGCTTCGGAAGCCTCTTGGTTCTCCTACAACACTGCAAAGAATATGTCCAAACACCCGGAAGAGTTCGGCCACGGTTCTGTGGAGGGCGTTGCGGCGGCGGAGTCGGCCAACAACGCTGTCTGCGGTGCGACCCTCATCCCCCTGCTGACGCTGGGCATCCCCGGCGACGGCTGCGTGGCCATTATGCTGTCCGCTCTGATGATCAACGGCCTGAACCCCGGCCTCTCGCTCTTTACCACGGATGGTGCGATCATGTACGCCATCATGCTGGGTCTTATCCTTGTGAACATCTTCATGTTCCTGCAGGGCAAGTACCTGACCAGCCTGTTTGCAAAGGTCGTCTCCATCCCCCAGCAGATCCTGACCCCTATCATCGTCATCTTCTGCTTTGCCGGTGCTTACTCGGTGAACAGCAGCTATTTCGACCTGAGCGTTGCGCTGGTGTTCGGCGTGATGGCATGGTTCATGCGTAAGCTGGAACTGCCCGCTGTCCCTGTGCTGTTGGGTATGGTGCTGGGCAACATGACGGAAACCAACTTCCGCCGTGCTTTGCTCATCTCGGATGGAAGCCCCAGAATTTTCGTCAGTAGTGTGTACTGCTGGATCTTCATTGCGCTGATCGTGGTGGTCATTCTCGGCATTCTGCGCGGCAAAATGAAGGAAGCAAAGAACACCAAAGCAGAACAGTAAAGGAAGGTAAAACCATGGCATATAATATCATTTTCTATTTCAGTGACCAGCAGCGCTGGGACACCTGCGGCTGCTTCGGCCAGCCACTGAATATCACGCCTAATCTGGACAAGCTGGCGGCAGAGGGTGTGAAGTTTGACAATGCCTTTTCGCCTCAGCCGGTGTGCGGCCCCTGCCGTGCTCTGTTCCAGACCGGCAAATATCCCACCGAGACCGGTTGCTTCCGCAATAATCTGATGCTGCCCTCCAACATCAAGACGCTGGGCGAGTACATGGAAAAGGATGCCGGCTACGAGACGGCCTACATCGGCAAGTGGCATCTGGCTTCGGACGGTGAGCTGGAAAAAAAGCCCACCGTTGACCACACCATCACCGCTGTTCCGCTGGAGCTGCGCGGTGGCTATACCGGTTACTGGCGTGCTGCGGATGTGCTGGAGTTCACCTCCCACGGCTACGATGGCTATGTGTTTGATGAGAACAACAACCGCATCGATTTCAAGGGCTACCGTGCCGACTGCATTAACCAGTTTGCGCTGGACTATCTTGACCAGTATGCCGGCGAAAAGCCCTTCTTCATGACCGTGTCGCAGATCGAGCCGCACCATCAGAACGACCATAATCACTACGAAGGCCCCAACGGTTCCAAGCAGCGATTCGCAGATTTTGTTCTGCCGGAAGATCTGAAGGCTCTGGGTGGAAACGCAGCGGAAGAGTACCCGGATTATCTGGGCCAGTGTGCCAGCCTTGATGAAAACCTTGGTAAGCTGGTGTCAAAGTTGAAAGAAAAAGGCCTGTATGATAATACAGTTATCCTCTATGCTTCCGACCATGGCTCTCACTTCAAGACCCGCAACCGTGACGCGCACCTGAACGGCTATGATGATTACAAGCGCTCCTGCCATGACGGTTGCCTGCATGTGCCGCTGGTCATCTGTGGCGGCCCGTTCAAGGGCGGCAAGGAGATCACCGACCTGGTCAGCACCGAAAGCATTCCCAAAACTCTGCTGGCTCTGGCAGGCGTGGATGTCGGTGATAAGATGATCGGTGAAAATCTGCTTGACGTTGTGGAAAAGAAAAACCATAATAGAGTCAATGAGGTCTATGCACAGATTTCGGAAAGCCGTTGCGGACGCTGCATCCGTACTGCAGATTATATGTATTCTGTCTATGCACCCGGCGTCAACGGCGGCGAGGCTGCGGCATCCGATGTTTATGCAGACGACTTCCTTTACGATATGCAGAAAGACCCGTGGCAGCTGAACAATGTGGTTGCGGATCCTGCATATGCTACGGTCAAGGCGGAACTTCGTGAACGTCTGCTGAATTGGATTCAGCACGCGGAAGGCAGCCGCCCCACTATCACCGACTGAAAAGGAGCGCTTGCCCATGCTCTCGGCTGTTGAGAAAAAATCCGATCAGGTTTATCGCTGGCTTCTGGCTTATATTGACGAAAACAAATTTTCCGGGAACCAGCGTTTGCCTTCGGAAAATGCGCTCTGCCGGAAGCTGGGTGTCAGCCGAGAAACGATACGAGTGGCCATCGACCAGTTGGTAGCAGAAGGACTCGTGTACAAGCTCAAGGGAAGTGGGACTTATTTCCACCGGGAAAAAGTAATGACGCGGGATTTGAACACAGATGATGCCCTTTATAAAATCGGCCTTGTCCTGCAGGGACAGGATACAAGTGCCAATTCGGGATTAATCGAAGGGGTTCGCAGTGTTCTGACGCAGGAGCAGGTTGACCTCCATGTATTTCTGACCGATAACAAATTCTGCAACGAACGCCGCTGTCTGGAGACTGTGGTACATCAGAATTTTCACGGTTTCATCGTGGATGGTGTCAAATCGAGCATCCTCAGCCCAAATCTTGACTGCTACAAGGAGCTTTACCGACGTAAGATCCCGGTGATATTCTACAATAACTTCTATCGGAACTTGCGCTGCCCCCGCGTAACGATCAATGACATCGAATGTGCCCATCAGCTGATAGGACGCCTGATGGATGCTGGACACAGCGACATTGCAGGCATCTTCGTGTACGACAACTACCAGAGCGTAGAAAAGTTTCAAGGCATGGCGGAAGCGATGCGAAATCGTGGTTTGGAACTGAACGATGATTACATCAAGTGGTGTATTTCGGACGAAGCCCACAACGAAAGCTATGTCCGTTCCATTGAAAGATTTCTGAAGAGCATCCCTAAATGCACCGCTATCGTCTGCTGCAACTACATCATCTATCGGCTGGTCATGAAAACCCTGCAGAAAATAGGGAAGACTGTACCCGAAGATTATTCGCTGGTCTGTTTTGATTATTCCGAAGAAACTTACCGGCAGGAGGATGTTACCTGCTCCGTGGAGCAAGGCTTCGAGATGGGACGTCAGCTTGCGCTGCGGCTTATGGAGATGATTTCCACCGGCGAATGCGATGACCGGAACTACACTTATGTCATGAAGCCCATCCTCTACGATGGCCATTCCATCCGGAAGATCAAAAAGGTAAAATAAAGATTCTCCCGGAGGCAGTACTGCTCTCCGGGAGAATCTCTTTATCGGTTTTGTTGTACCAGAAAATGTGCAGCAGTATGCAGGCGCGGAAGCACATAGGCAAAGAACTGCTTATACGCTGCGCAAAAGCGGTTGCTTCCAGAGGCATCCCAATCTCGCTTGCATCCGCCCCGACAGAGCAGCTGATAAGCACATGCTGCGCATTCCGCCGGGCGTTTGCGGCCCTGTGCCAGAAATGTCTGGCTTGTGGGAGAATCAAGCGCATCTTCAACAGTACAGTGGCGCAGATCTCCCAGCTTCCACTCATCCAGAACATAAAAGTCGCAGGGATAAAGGCTTCCATCGCCTTCTACTGTGAGATAATGTCCACAGGAGCCTGAGGAAGCGCAGGATGTAGGCGGTATTCCCAGCAGGATACGCAAATAGTCCTCAAAATTGCGGACGCTGACATAATTGCCCCGCTGCAGCTGCTGATACCAAGTATCAAAGATGCCACACAGAAAACGCCCATAAAGTTCCGGTGTCAGCGAATATGCCTGCCCACCAATCGTGTCCAGCGGGTCAAGACAGGGGATGAATTGCAGATCATGGCGTCCCAACGCGCAGAGGCTTTTGAAGGCTCGTTGCGGCTTTCTTGCCAACTGTCCGGTCACAACACAGAGCAGATTTGTTTCAACTCCATACGCATCCAGCAATGCGATCGCACGCGTTACTTTATCCCATGTTCCCCGCCCAGCGGCATCCAGCCGGTACAGATCATGGTTCTCCTGCGTGCCGTCCAGAGAGATACCCACGAGAAAAGAATTCGTTTTAAAAAAAGAAGCCCATTCTTCATCCAGACAGATCCCATTGGTCTGGATACTGTGGAATACGGAGATATTGCGTTGCATGGAACGCTCCGTTTCCAGAAAGAACCGGAAAAAATCCAGTCCGGCAAGGGTCGGTTCGCCGCCCTGAAACAGAAAATGGATACTGCCACCGTCCTCTGTGGCGGCAAAGGCTTTTTCAATCAGCTCTTTTGCCATTTCATGGGAAAGCAGGCCCATATTCTTGCACGCCCTGCTGTTGGAAACATCATCGTAAAAGCAGTACCGGCAACGCAGATTGCACAGGCTGGACGCTGGCTTGACGAGAAATGTATTATGTTTCATAGAGATTCCCTCCGTGCTTCGCAGTTCTTAAAACAAGGATACCGGAAAATACGGGCTTTCGCAAGCAGTAACAGTTAAAAGCTGTTTGAAATAGTAAGAAAACAAATATAGTTGTCCGAAAATCAAAAAAGGGGAAGAAAACTTGTATGGATGAAAATAAAACATACGGTACACGGTTAGCACGGCTTTGGAAGCTGTTTTTGAGTACGCTGTACATTAGCAGCTTTACCTTCGGCGGCGGCTTTGTCATCGTGACCTTTATGAAGAAAAAATTTGTAGATGAGCTGCACTGGATCGATGAACAGGAAATGCTGGATATGACAGCGTTGGCGCAGTCCTCTCCGGGCGCAATCGCGGTCAATGCTGCAATTCTGGTAGGCTGGCAGGTAGAAGGCTTGATTGGAATGATCGTGGCAGTGTTGGGCACCATCATCCCACCTATGGTCATTCTTTCAGTCATTTCTGTGTTCTACAATGCTTTTGCCGCCAATCGCTATATCGCGTTGTTACTTAAGGGAATGCAGGCTGGTGTGGCGGCGGTCATTCTGGATGTTGTATTCGACCTCGGCGGAAAGGTGCTGAAGACCCGCTCATGGGTGTATATTGTCCTGATGGTCGCAGCGTTTGTCGCAAATACGGTGTTTGATGTCAATGTGGTGGTGGTCATCCTTGCCGCTGCAGTATTCGGCGTGGTGCTGGCTCTGGTCCAGTGGAAAAAAGGTGGTGCAAAATGATCTACTTACAGCTTTTTCTCAGCTTTTTGCAGGTGGGTATGTTCAGCGTAGGCGGCGGCTATGCGGCCATGCCGCTGATCCAGAGCCAAGTGGTGGAACAACATGGCTGGCTGACGATGCAGGAGTTTACTGACCTCATCACGATTGCAGAAATGACCCCTGGTCCCATTGCGGTCAACTCGGCAACTTTTGTTGGTTTGCGTATCGCGCAGGTACCCGGAGCCATCATTGCAACACTAGGTTGCATTACACCGGCGCTGTTCTTTGTTTCACTTCTATCCTACATCTATCGTAAATACAAGGATATTTCTCTGCTGCAAAGTGTTCTGGCCTGCCTGCGTCCGGTCATTGTAGCACTTATCTTTGGTGCAGGTCTTTCTATACTGTCTATGGTGGTGTTCGGAGAGAGTGCAAAGACGCTCGCCAACGTAGACTGGATCGGCATCGGCAGTTTTGCATCGGCATTTTTTGTGCTACGGAAGCTCAAGTGGAATCCCATCCTGACCATGTGCCTGTGCGGCGTGGCCGGGCTTGGACTTCACATTTTGCTCGGAATATAATCTTAAGACAATTTGTCTGTTGGAATCATGAAAATAAATCATTGGGCTTGCAATCAGGGCAAAACTGTGGTATATACATTATACGAAATATTGCTTTAATGAACGTATTACCGTTCAATGACGTATAAAATGGAGGTGCCCGCCATGACCGCCGTGATCTATGCTCGCTATTCCAGCGATAACCAGCGCGAAGAGTCCATCGAAGGCCAGATTCGGGAATGCACTGCCTATGCGGAAAAGAACGGCATCACCATTGTCAAGCACTATATTGACCGTGCTATCTCCGCCAAGACGGACAACCGCCCGGAGTTCCAACAGATGATAAAGGACAGCGACAAGAAGCTGTTTGACATTGTGCTGGTCTGGAAACTCGACCGCTTTGCCCGAAACCGCTATGACAGCGCCCGGTACAAGACCCAGCTGAAGAAGAACGGTGTCAAGCTCATGTCGGCTACCGAGGTTATCTCGGATGGCCCGGAAGGCATCATTCTGGAATCTGTTCTGGAGGGCTATGCAGAATACTACTCTGCCGACCTTGCCGAAAAGGTTGTCCGTGGACAGACGGAGAATATCCTGAAAGGTCGCTGCAATGGTGGGCGTGGAACGTTTGGTTATACGCTGGATTCCGAGCGAAAATTTCACATCGATCCGCTTGCCTCCCCTTTCGTGCTGGAAGCGTTCAGGAAGTACCGGGATGGTCTTACGATGAAAGAAATCCGGGACTGGCTGACCGAGAACGGCATCAAGAACCCGGTGGGCGGTGCGTTTACTTATAACAGTGTTGAACATATGCTCAAGAATCGGCGGTACATCGGGGAACTGAAATTCCGGGATGTGGTCGTACCGGATGCTATCCCGCCCATCGTGCCGCTGGAACTGTTCGATGATGTGCAGGAAAAGATTGCCAAGAACAAGAAAGCCCCTGCCCGGAGAAAGGCAGAGGACGACTACCTGCTCACCACCAAGCTGTTCTGCGGCTACTGTGGGGCGTTGATGTTTGGCGAAAGCGGCACGAGCCGGACGGGAGAAGTTCACCGCTACTATAAATGTGCTACTGCCAAAAAGCACAAGGGCTGCAAGAAAAAGACTGTCCGTAAACAGTGGCTGGAAGATCTGGTGGTCAACCAGACCATGCAGCTTGTCCGGGATGATGCCGCCATGGAATCCATCATCGCCAAGGTCATGGAACTACAAGACCGGGAGAACACTAATCTTCCCCTCTATGAGAAGCAGCTCCGGGATGCGGAATCGGGTATCCAGAATATGCTCAATGCGATTCAGGCTGGAATCCTGACCAGTTCCACCAAGGAGCGGTTGGAGCAGCTGGAAGAAACCAAGCGTGAGCTTGAGGCCCGCATTGCGGAAGAAAAGCTGGCAAAGCCCAAGATCAAAGAGGAATTTATCCGCTTCTGGTTAATGAGGTTCCGCAAGCTGGACATGAGCCTGAAAGACCAGCGGCAGGCACTGGTGGATACGTTTATCAATGCGATTTATCTGTACGATGATAAGGTTTTGATAACCTTTAATTATAAAGAAGGTACACAGACCGTCACCTTTGGAGAAGCGACAGAAGTTGCATCCGAGGGAAATGGTTCGGATTTGGATTGCTTTCCTGCACCAGAAAATGCCGTGAAATCAAAAGATTTCATGGCTTTTTTGTTTTTCTGGCAGGGTCTGCACACTTTTGCGCATCTCCTGCACACTTTACAAAAAAGCCATGTTATCTTTGAAGTGCCCCCCACCCCCCAAAAAAAAGTTAGACAAAAATAAGAATTAAGGGACCTGAACGGTCTGAATCCTGTATTGCACAGGGCTCAGGCCGTTTCGTTTTAATTTGATTCGGCGGTTGTTGTAGTAGTCGATATACAAAAACACCCCATTTCCTAAACAGTATACCATACTGTCTAACAAATGGGGTGCAGTTCAAAATGAGCAGCGGGCTTTTTGATTTATTCGTGATCGATGTTCTCTTTCGAGCGCTTATAGAAGCCAAACACAAGCAGGCCCGCGCCAGCAAACATTAGCAGGAAAACAGGCCACCATGTCTGGCCGGTCTGGATCAACTTGGGCGGTTTTGCAGAAACAGAGGAAGTCTCTTGCGTTTCTTTTATGGGAGATTCCTCTGGATCGCTTTCAGCCGAGCGTTCTTCCGTTGATTCTTCTGTTGATTCCTCCGTCGGTTCTGTTGGAGGTACGCTTGTAGTCTCCTCCGTGGAGGGTGGGTTGGGTTCATTCCCGGTGGTCCCTGGAACAATCGGCGGCGTCACGATCTCCTCTTGCGGGGGATCCACAGGCGGGATGGGGTCAATGGGCTCAATCGGTTCGGGATACAGAGGGCGTTCATACGTATTGGTAATGATGAAACCACCCGCATCGCTGCGCTCAATCAAGGTCTCATAACCGGGCACAGCGTCTTCTGTTACGGAGTAGGTGCCTTCGGGCAGGTCTTCAAAAATATACGTCCAGCCCATATCTGCAGTCAGGTCTGCTTCTTTGACCTTTGCATCGCCGTTCCACAGAGAAACATGGATGCTTGCAGGGCGTTCCCATTTGTAATCGTTGACCCATTTCTTTTCCACTGGGACAGAGATCGTTACAGCGGGCACATCCGGCGTAGGTGTGGTCAAATAGGTATTGGTAATGATGAAGTTTCCGTCTGCATCCTGATAGTAGGTCGCTTTATATCCTTCTAGCGGCTGCTCGGTCACCGTGTAGTGATCCGGCGAAAGCGGAAGACCGGTGAAGGTATACTGCCATCCATTTTCGCCGGTCAGCTCTGCTGTGCTTACAATATCCCCGGTGTCGCGTTCCTTCAGGTGAATCGTCACGCCGGAAGGCTGGGTGTCCTCATAGCCCGGATTATCCCAGGCTTTTTTTACCGAGATCGAATAGGACAGGGAGGTCTCTTCGCCGATGACCACGCCGCCGTTGGCACCAATACCGCCACCACCGTGCGAAGCCTGATTGCCTGTAATGATAAGCGATCCCACTGCAGGAACCGACACACCGTCCGAAACAACGGATTTCAACGCCAATCCCTTTTTCTCATTCTGTACCCCTGTCACACGCTTGGCGTACTCAACCGCATTGTATCGGGTTCCCTGCCCGGATGTACCGCGATTTCCAGGGGGAGCGTACAGGAAGCCGTCGCTGAACCACTGGATCACTTTGCCATTGGGAAAATAATCCGGCAGGGTAACACCGCCGTTTCCGCCTGCGCCTGTCGCAACCTCTGGCGAAGCGAAGTCGTCGCCTGCCGATGCTGCCGTATTCCCATAGATCACGGCACCATCCTGCATATACAGCTTCGCATCACCTGTGGGGCAGAACCACAGACCGCCGCCTTGGTCCGCAGTATTCCCCGTGATCAGAGCGTTCTCAATGTGCAGGGTCGTATAGATTTCGGTATTGCCCTCACTGTAGACGCCGCCGCCATCGTAGGCGGAGTTGTTCTCGATTCGTCCTCCCAACAAAGAGACATAATTCGAGCAGGAGTAAATGCCGCCGCCGGAACAACGATACCCCGATGCTGTATTGTTCGAGATGGTACCGCCGTTCATCGTAAAGGCGGTGCCATGTTCTTCCGTTGGCAATTCATCCATAACTGCCACACCGCCACCGGCTCCGTCGTGGGCACAGTTGCCGGTAATGGTGCCATCGTTCAAAACAAACTCTGCGGAGTACTTTACAAAAACAGCACCCGTAGGTGTGGAGTTCGGCGTATACGAGCGGCTTTCATTGTTGCTTAGGGATCCGCCATTCATCGTAAAACGGGCTTTTGCGGCATTGCTGGAAGCCGTAAGGTAAACAGCTGTTCCACATTGGCCGCTGTTGTTGCAGATGGAGCCTCCGTTCATGGTAAACGTGCTTGCACCCAGCAGCAGTACTGCGGGGGAGGAGGAATCGCTGGAAGAGGTATTCGCGATGTTGGCCTGAATGGTGCCCCCATTCATGGTAAACGATGCGCCTTCTGTGACTCGGATCGAGGCGCTGAGTGCACCGCGGATCTTATGGTTCTGGATGGTGCCGTTCTCCAAAATGAGTTCTGCACTTGAGCCGTTGTCCTCAATAACGCCCACGTCGTTCCCTTCCAGAGTGGACTTTTCGATTACAACATTGCCATCTATCGTCGTTTTGCCATGATTAACAAGAATGCTGCCGGTATTGTTCCAGCCGCCCAATGTCAGCGCGCCGGTCAGCGAAAGCTCACCGCCTGCTTCCACCACAAACAGATTCGTAAGATTCTCGTCCTTATTGCCAAAAAGGTTGTAGTTCTCATTTGCATTTGCAGTGATTTCGACCTGCTTCCCTTTGGCTATCGTAACGGGTGCATTCAAACAAATGTTTTTTTCAATGGTGACTGGCGTTCCATTTGCCTGATCGACCGCCTGCTGTAAGCTCAAGGCACCTTCTGCATTGGAGACTTTGTCGTCAGTAGCCTCCAGAGACGGGATGGTATATGTGACGGTAACTCCATCGATTTTCGGGATGGTCACATCCTCCCGACGATTGTTTACCGTGATCGTTTTTAGATTTGTACAACCAGCGAAAGCATTCGCAGGGATATCCTTGAGCCCTGAGCCGATCTGAATGGCATTGACCTCTTCACATCCACTGAATGCACTCGCACCCAGTTGAGTCAGGCTATCCGGTAGTGCAACGGTGCCGCTCAAAGAGGACTTATAGAACGTGTAAGTTCCGATGGAATTCAGCGTCTCCGGCAGCGAGATGGTTGAGATCCCCGCCCAGATAAACGCCCAATCCCCGATCGATCTCAGCGTGGGGCAGGTAACGACCGAGGTGATATTAGGATCATAGCAGAATGCATGTCCCGGGATTACCTCCAGATTGCTCAGGTCGATCTCCCCGGACAACGCATCACACCCTTGGAAAGCGCCATATTCCATGGTGGTAACGCTGTGAAGGTCAACCGTTTTCAATGCCGAGCAGCCGTAAAATGCACGGTCTCCAATGGACGTGACCTGACTTAGATCCGGGATCTCCGTCAAGGCTGTATCGCTTTTAAAGGCACTGTTGCCAATGGCTGTAATGGTCCCCTTGGCCGTCACACGCTCCAAAGCGGAGCAGCCTGCAAACATATAGCTGGGGATCGTTGTAATGGAGGCCGGAAGCGTGATCGATTTCAGAGAAGTACACTCGCTGAAGGTGGAACCCTCTGTGATCGCAATGCCTTCCGGGAGCGTGATATCCGTCAGCGCCGATGCGCCGGAAAAGGTGCCCGTCCCTGAGAGTTTTTGCAGGCTGCTGGGCAGATGGATGGTTGTCAAGTTCTTGCAGCCGGATACGACCGATCCCGAAGCAATCTCCTCCACGCCCTCCTCGAAGGTCAGAGTCCTCAATTGCTTCATGTATTGCAGAGTCGCATTGAAAACTTTGACACTGCCCGGAATGGTGATCTCTGTTACATTTTTGAAGCCGGATAATGAGCCCCCAATGTCGGTCAGGGTATCCGGCAGCACCAGCGCAGTATAGTTGTTATTGACCGAAGTTACACTGTTCCCATAGGGTGAGAATCTCAGTTCGGTGACCGTATAGGGGGTCGGCTCCGGCACGTCGTCATCGTCTGTGTAATAGATCGTACTTGGAAGGATGCACTCGGCTCCGCCGGAGGAGGTGGTCAGCTTCCAGATTTTTGCCGTGTGGTCCGTGTAGAGGTCCACCATGTACTCTGTACCAGACGACACATCGGTGTATGCGTAGTCTTCGTGCGCCATGGTTTTTCCGGCAGCCAGCAGCGCAATGTCGTCATCCATTTCTTCTTCTGACGCATCATCGTCATAATAAGAGAACGGATCTTCGGAAGCGATGGCTGCCTCCAATTCGCTGTCGATCTTCGGCGTTTCCTCCCACGAGTCCGGCACATCCTCCTCGGTTTCTGCATCGGAGGGGCCTGTTTCCCCCGGGTTCGTGCCTGACTTTGTTTCTTCGTCCGGGTATTCCCGATCGTTCCGATCTTCGGCAGCATCCGTGTCTTGCACTTCGTCCTCCGGCTCTGTCTCCTCGATTGAATCGGCCGCCCTATCAATCTCGGTGTCGCTCGAATCGTTGGCATCTTCTTCTGCGATGACTTCCGCTGCGGTGTCGTCTACTTCTTCGTCCAAGTCAAAGAAGATGATGTCGTCAAAAAGCTGTTCCGAGGAAGAGTAGCCGGAAGAGTAACTGTCGTCTGTGAAGTCGGCAATGTCCTCCCGGTCTTCGACGAAGTCGTCGTTTGTTGCTGCCATTGCAGGGAAAGCTCCCATCGAAATGCTCAGTGCGATACTCGTTGCGAGCAAGCCTGCGAGCAACCGTTTTTTCATTGCGGTATTCCTCTCTTTTGCGTTATCGTTGTGTTCGTGTGCAGCAAACCGTATGCTACAAGGAGGAGTATACCACCTCAAAAAAATCGTGCAACATACCTATATGAAATATTTTTCCATATATAACGTATCATCGATTGAAATTAAAAAAAAAAAAAAAAAAAAATAGCAAACAAACGTCTATTTCGCAAAACAGACTTTCGTTGCAAAACTAGGGCGATGAAACAGTAAAAGCAGCATAAAGAGAAACGGCAAAGCAGATAAGAACCGCTTGGTTGCTTTGAAAAAGGCAACAATCAATCTTCCAGCCTGCTGTGGTCACAGCCGAGGCAGAGATAGCGCTCCATCTCCCCTCTCAGCACCATCTGTGCGTACTCCAAGGGCTTATTATACAGCAGCCAGTCCAGCTCTGCCCGCTGTGTCGGGGTGTTGCCGTACTCATCCTCGACGGCGATGCAGTCGATGGCAAGAGTGGTGCCATCCTCGAACCGGGCTTCCACTTGGTTGGTGTCCATATGGAAAGCAATTTTGTCATAGTCGTATCCTCCAAGACTTGATTTTTGGTGTGCGGTCACTCGAACCAATGCCGTCAAGCCGTTGTCGGATAAGTCGATTTTTCATTTGTCTGAGAGTAAGTGCACGGTTTCTGCACGGTTTTTGCACGGTCGGTGTTTTCCATGTCCGATTATGTAGGGCGCTGTATTGCATTGCAATCAGTGCCCTTTTTTGCATCAGGTGAGCAGAGCCAGGCGGAGCTTTGCCTTCATTTCCGGGTCGGCATGCTCGATCTGCTTCTGGCGTTTCACCGCCTCCTCTTTGGTGGGAAAGCTCTCCCATTTGTCGCAGCTCTTGCCGTGCTCGTCCTGATAGGTGTACTATTTTTCAATTTCCTCTTGCAATTTTCGATTGCAGTTGTTATGATACGGGCAGGAATAGAATGTGCAAAAAGTATTCTGCACAAGGCAGCAATGCGATTTTTACATGGAGGAGGCAGGCATATCATGTATGTGGATTGGGAGTATTACAAGATCTTCTATTATGTGGCGAAGTATCAGAACTTTACCAAGGCCGCGCGGGTTCTGGGCAACAACCAGCCCAACATCACCCACTCAATGAACCGGCTGGAAAGCCAGCTGAACTGCGTGCTGTTCATCCGCTCCAACCGGGGTGTGACCCTGACACCGGAAGGCGAGATGCTCTACTCCCGCATTGCTTCGGCGGCGGTGCAGATCCAGGATGCCGAGGAGGAACTGAGCGCCAGTGCCACGCTGGAGCACGGAACCATCAGCATCAGTGCCACCGAGACGGCGCTCAACATTTATCTTTCCAAAAAGCTGCGGGATTTCCATACCGAATATCCCGGCATCCGGCTGCGCATCTCGAACCACTCCACCCCGCAGGCGGTGCAGGCCGTGAAGAACGGTGAGGTGGATTTTGCCATTGTGAGCACCCCGGCGGAGATCGAGTCAGGGTTGAAAATGGTGGAGCTGAAGCCGTTTTACGAGGTGCTGGTGGGTGGCAGGACCTTCACCGCGCTGGCAAGTCAGAGCCTGACCCTGAAAGAGCTGCGCAGCTATCCCCTCATCTCCCTCAGCGACGAGAGCGTGACCCGCAGCCTGTACCGGCAGTTCTTCCTGGATCACGGCGCGGTCCTCAAGCCGGATACGGAAGCTGCCACTACCGACCAGATGCTCACGCTGGTCAAAAGCGAGCTGGGGCTTGCCTTTGTGCCGGAACCCATGGCGAGGGATAGCCTGGAGCGGGGCGAGCTGGTGCAGCTCCACCTGCAGGAGATCATCCCGACCCGTTCCATCTGCCTTGTTTACGACCGCCACCGCCCGTTGAACACGGCGGCGCGGAAATTCCAGCAGATGCTGACCAAGGCAGACCCGCCCCGCCCGGCCGCATCGAAGCAGACCGAGAGCATCTCTTTTGTGTCCCAATAAAATGCTGTCAAGATGAGGCCGAGTGTTCGCGGCACTGCCCTGGCTTCTGCCGGTTCTTCTAAGGCATAAAATGACCCCGGAACGTTTGCTGTGATGCATCGCTCCGGGGTTTTGTGATGTTATGGGTTACTGGCCGCAGGAGTGCCCGCCGCAATGATGTTCACCGCAATGGTGGCCCTCGCCGTGGTCGTGGTGGTCACAATGGGCGTTGGGGTCAAAGCGGAGCTTTCCGGCCAGATAGTCTGCAACTGCCGCGTCTGCCGGGCCGCTGATCCCGCCAAACAGCTGGATGCCTGCCTGTGCAAGGGCGTTCTGTGCCCCGGGGCCGATGCCGCCGCAGAACACCGCATTGGCATTGTGCTGGGCCAGAAAGTCCACCAGTGCACCGTGGCCCTGCCCGTTGGTGGAAACGACCTCGCTGGCCGTCACCTGTCCGTTTTCGACCTCGTAGAACTTGAACTCTGCCGTGTGGCCGAAATGCTGGAATACCATACCGTTTTCATAAGGAACTGCGATCTTCATGGGAATGTCTCCTTTTTTCTTTTCTTTTATTATAACATAACGCGGGAGACAATAAAACCCCGGAACACGGAACTCTTTTGCGGTTTTTTCCCTTAATTACAGTTCTCCCGTTTTCAGCTTGGCCAGCACCTCGTTCAGGCTGGTGCATTCCATGGTATACAGGCCGCGCATCTCATCGTCGGCGGGGAGCAGATCGGGCACCATGACGGTGACAAAGCCCCCGGCGGCACCGGCGCGGACACCGTTGTAGCTGTCCTCCAGCACCAGCGTGCGGGCGGGGTCGGTGCCCAGCTTTTCCGCCGCCAGCAGGAAGATCTCCGGGTCGGGCTTGGAGTGCTTGACCTGCTGGCCGGATACCAGCGCCTTGAAGTAGTGGGTCAGCCCCCAGTTGTTCAGGTTGCCCTCGATGACATGGACCCGGCTGGAGGATGCCACCGCCATGGGGATGTGGTTGGCATCCAGCCAGGCCAGCAGCTCGTCCAGCCCCGGCTTTTTGGGCACCGGTTTCTGGAACGCCTCATCGGCCACCCGGTGCAGGCTGTCGATGATGGCGTTGGCATCGCAGTCCTCTCCGTAGAACTGCCGCACGATGTTACGGGAAGTTTCGCCTGCGGTGCCGCGTTCAGCCTCGGCAAGGCCTTCCTTGTACTCCAGACCCAGCGCCGCCAGCGCCGGTTCCCAGAAAGTAGCCCACATCCGCTCGGTGTCGAACATCAGGCCGTCCATATCAAAAATCACGCCGTTGATCATGGTAGAACTCCTTTTATTATAACCCTCTCCGTCATTGCTTCGCAATGCCACCTCTCCCGAAGGGAGAGGCTGTTCTGCCTCTTGGGAAAGGTTTTCGCAAAACCAAAATCTAAAAGCCGCAATGGGCTCCCCCTTTGGGGGAGCTGGCAACGCCATCGGCGTTGACTGAGAGGGCTTATGGTTTCATTCTATCACAATTTGCGACAACTTACAGCCCCCAAACATGAAAGATTTTGCGTTTCCTTGCAAATCCGGCTCATACTACTATAATAGAAAACAACATTCGGCATTTCAGGTGCGGGCGCGTGCCGCGCAAAATCTGCTGTGTGAGATCAGAAAAGAGGGAAATATATCATGTTGGATATCAAGATCACTCGTACCACTTCTCCCAAGGAGAAGCCCCAGGACGAGACCAAGCTGGGCTTCGGCAAGAAATTTACCGACCACATGTTTGTGATGGATTATACCGAGGGCGAGGGCTGGCACGATGCCCGCATCGTCCCCTATGCACCCTTCCCGCTGGACCCGGCCACGGTGGTGTTCCACTATGCGCAGGAGATCTTTGAGGGCATGAAGGCTTACCGCACCGCGGATGACACCATTCAGCTGTTCCGCCCTGATTGCAACGCAAAGCGTTTCCAGGATTCCGCCGACCGTCTGTGCATCCCCAAGATCCCGGAGGAGGATTTTGTGCAGGCTGTTGAGGCTCTGGTGGATGTGGAGCGCGACTGGGTGCCCCATACCGATGGTGCTTCCCTGTACATCCGTCCCTTCATTTTTGCAAACGATGTGGGTCTGGGCGTGCACGCTTCCAAGCACTATATCTTCTGCATCATCTGTGCTCCCTCCGGCGCTTACTACGCCGAGGGCATCAACCCCGTCCGCATCTACGTTGAGGATGAGTACATCCGTGCCGCCCCGGGCCTGACCGGCTTCACCAAGTGCGGCGGCAACTATGCTGCTTCCATCAAGGCCGGTGAGCTGGCCGAGGAGCAGGGCTACGCACAGGTGCTGTGGCTGGATGGTGTGGAGAAGAAGTACGTTGAGGAAGTCGGCAGCATGAACATCATGTTCAAGATCGACGGCAAGGTCTACACCGCTGCAACCGTCGGCACCGTTCTGCCCGGCGTTACCCGCCGCAGCTGCATCGAGCTGCTGAAGGATTGGGGCTATGATGTCATCGAGGGCAAGCTGGCCATTGCGGACATCATGCAGGCCGCCCGTGAGGGCAAGCTGGAAGAGGTCTTCGGCACTGGTACCGCCGCAGTCGTCTCCCCTGTCAAGGAGCTGGTCTGGAAGGGTGAGCACGCCTACATTGGCGATGGCAAGATCGGCCCTGTGACCCAGAAGCTGTACGATACCATGACCGGGATGCAGTGGGGCAAGATCCCCGATACCAAGGGCTGGATCGTTCCGGTTGAGAAAAAGTACTGATCCTTCCCGCGCTTCTCTCTGTTCAGAATTTTTGCAAACGCCGCCGGGTGGGAATGCCGCCGGGCGGCGTTTGCCGTATCATGGTTTTGTCTCCCGATTGCTTTTCCGCCTGCACAGTGCTAGACTATGTGCAGAAAAACAGAAACGAGAGGGAACTGGAATATGGTCAAAAAATGGAGCGTCAGCTATCCTGCGGTGAACGGTGTGGAGCAGCGCCGGGTGTATGTCTACCTGCCCACCATGTACGAAGCCGACCCGGAGCGCCGGTATCCGGTGCTGTATATGTTCGACGGCCAGAATGTGTTCTTTGATGCGGATGCCACCTACGGCAAGAGCTGGGGCGTGGCGGATTATCTGGACTACACCGATACCCCGCTCATCGTGGCGGCAGTGGAGTGCAATGCAGGCCCCAACAACGAGCGCCTTGTGGAGTATTCGCCCTACCGCTTCGATGACCCGACCTATGGCCACTTTGACGGCAAGGGGCAGGCGACCATGAGCTGGTTCATCCACCGGTTCAAGCCCTTCATTGACCACAATTTCCGCACCCTGCCGGACCGGGAGCACACGTTCATTGGCGGCAGCTCCATGGGCGGCCTGATGAGCCTGTACGCTCTGCTGCAGTATAACGATACCTTCAGCCGCGCGGCAGCCCTGTCGCCGTCGATCTGGGTGTCTCCTGAAAAGCTCAGCGGTCTGGTGGGCCGCGCAAAGCTGGAGCCCGGCACGGTGCTCTACATGGACTACGGTTCCCAGGAGATGGGCAGCCACGAGGGAATGCGCAGGGAATTTGCCGAGATGTGCAGCAAGATCATGGTCCGGGGCATCCACCTGACCAGCCGCCTGGTGCCCGGCGGCACCCACAGCGAAGCCAGCTGGGAAAAGCAGCTGCCGTTCGTGTTCCATACTTTGATGTACGAGTTGGACTGAACCTCTCCGTCATCCCTTCGGGATGCCACCTCTCCTGGTAGGAGAGGCGCGGAGCGCCGGAGAGGTTTTTTATATAGAGGAGGGAAACTACATGGAAACACAATACTTCAAGGATTACAGCCCCGCACTGGGCCGGGAGATGGAGTGCAAGGTCTACGGCCACGCAGGCCGCCCTATGCTCTTTATCCCCTGTCAGGATGGCCGTTTCTTCGACTTTGAGGACTTCCACATGGCCGGTACGCTGGCTCCGTGGATCGAATCCGGGCAGATCATGGTCATCTCCATCGACACCATCGATCAGGAGACCTGGTCCGACACCAACGGCGACCCCTACTGGCGGATCCGCCGCTATGAGCAGTGGATCCGCTACATCGTGGAGGAAGTCGTGCCCAAGATCCAGTATATCGCCAAGGAGCGCAACGGCTGGGACAGCCTCCCCGGCGTGATCGCCTTTGGCTGCAGCCTGGGCGCGACCCATGCCGTCAACCTCTACCTGCGGTTCCCCTATCTTTTCGATGGCTGTCTGGCCCTCAGCGGCATCTACACCGCAAAATACGGCTTTGGCGATTACATGGACGAGGTGGTCTACCAGAACTCCCCCGTGGACTATATGGCCAACTTCCCCACCGATCACCCCTATATGGACCTCTACCGCAGCAGGAAGGCGGTCATCTGCTGCGGTCAGGGCGCTTGGGAGCAACCCGATACCACCCGGCAGCTCAAGCAGATCTTTGAGCAGAAAGACATCCCTGTCTGGGTGGACCTGTGGGGCTATGATGTCAAGCACGACTGGGATTGGTGGTATCAGCAGGTCGTATATTATATGCCTTATATTTTGGGTTAAACCTCTCAGTCTCGCTGCCGCTCGCCAGCTCCCCTAGTAGGGGAGCCCTTGGCATGTCGGGCAAGTCTGAGCGTCTGTGATGAAATGGCGGGCCCTGTCTTCTTTGGCAGAGAACGTAAGTGTGAAAAAGGAACGAGCAACAATGAGCAACTTTATCTTTATCTCCCCCAATTTTCCCACCAACTACTGGCAGTTCTGCCGGGAACTGAAAAACGACGGCATGAACGTGCTGGGCATCGGTGACCAGCCCTATGATGAGCTGAAGCCGGAGCTGAAGGACAGCCTGAACGAATACTACAAGGTCGGCAGTCTGGAGAATTATGACGAGGTCTACCGTGCGGTGGCGTTCTTCGCCTTCAAGTATGGCCGCATCGACTGGCTGGAATCCAACAACGAATACTGGCTGGAGCGGGATGCGGCCCTGCGCACCGATTTCCACATCACCAGCGGCTTCCAGACCGAGGATATGCCCCGCATCAAGTACAAGAGCAAGATGAAGGAGTATTACCAGAAGGCCGGCATCGCCACCGCCCGTTACCACATGGTGGACGACCTGGAAAGCTGCAGGAAGTTCATCAACGAGGTGGGCTATCCGGTGGTGGTCAAGCCGGACAACGGTGTGGGTGCCTCCGATACCCATAAGCTGTCCAGCGATGAGGAACTGAAGCGCTTCCTGCTCTACAAGAGCACCTATCACCCCGACCTCACCTACATCATGGAGGAGTTCGTCCGCGCCGAGGTCAACAGCTACGATGCCATCATCGACGGCAGCGGCAACCCCATCTTTGAGGCGGGCAACGTCAGCCCGATGTCCATCATGGACATCGTCAACGACAACGATAACTCCATTTACTATATCATCAAGGATCTGCCCGAGGATACTCGCGCCGCCGGACGTGCCGCCGTCAAGAGCTTTGGTGTGAAGAGCCGGTTCGTCCACTTTGAGTTCTTCCGCATGACCGAGGATCAGGCCAGCATGGGCAAAAAGGGCCAGCTCGTGGCGCTGGAGGTCAATATGCGCCCCTGCGGCGGCTTTACCCCGGATATGATCAACTTTGCCCGCTCCACCAACGTGTACAAAATCTGGGCAGATATGATCGCCTTCGGCGGCACGGATATGCCGGTGGGCGAGCACTACTACTGCCCCTTTGCAGGCCGCCGCGATGGCAAAAACTTTGTGTACAGCCATGAGCAGATCATGCAGAAGTACCAGAAGAATATGCGGATGGTGGACCGCATCCCCGAGGCTCTGTCCGGTGCCATGGGCAACCAGATGTACGTTGCAACCTTCTCCACCCGCGAAGAGATGGAGCAGTTCTACTCCGATGTTCTGGCCGTGAATGACCCCATCAACGCCAAGGTGCAGAAGGAGCTGGCCGAGGTGCTGGCACTGGGCGAGCCCACCACCACCGCCCTCACCGAAAAGCCCAACCTCTCCCCCGCCGTGAAGCCCACCACGGCTGTGACCAAGACGCGCAGCCGGAAAAAGTAAGTGCATAGAATTTAGCTTGAACCAGGAGCTGCCGGACATTTCTCTGCCCGGCGGCTTTTTGCTGCACTTTTTTCACGGTGCACAAAAAACAATACGCTTTTTTGGGTATCGTGCGAATAGACACAGCAAAGAACCTTTGGTATTATAAATTCGTAAAAACAAGACGTTACTCCTCGGAGGCGCTACTTGCATCGAATTCCCTTTCCAAAACAAGGGGAGTAGTGTAAGTTGCTGCGTTCGGGGTTTTTCTTTTTGTCCGAAAATTCGATGCAGGGAGTGGAACGGTATGAAAATCATCCGACAGATCAACAACAATGCCGCCCTGGCATTGGACGGAAACGGCAAGGAGCTGGTGGTGCTGGGCCGGGGGGTTGGGTTCCCCCAAATGCCTTACGAGCTGACGGATCTTTCCCGCATCGAGCGAACGTTTTACGACGTGAACCCCAAATATTTTGGCATGGCAGCCGATCTGCCCCGCCCGCTGGTGCTGGCCTGCGCCGAGATCACGGAGCGGGCTGAGATTGAGCTGGACTGTGCGCTGAACCCCAACCTGCCCTTTACCCTGGCCGACCACCTGAACTTTGCGGCGGAGCGGCTGCGAAAGGGCATCGAAATCTCGACCCCGCTGGCCTACGATGTGCGCCACCTGTACCCCAAGGAGACAGAGCTGGCCAAACAGGCACGGGAGCTGCTGGCACGGGAAGCCGGGCTGAAGCTACCAGACAGCGAGGTGGTGAACATTGCCCTCCACCTCATCAACGCCGAGGCGGAAGCGGGCGATATGCACTCCATGATGATGACGCTCAAGGCCCTTTCGGACGTGGACGGCATCGTGGAGAAACAGCTTGATATTACGCTCAACAAAGAGAGCTTTTCGTATTCCCGGTTTTCCATGCATCTGCGCTACCTCATCCAGCGACTTGCCTCCGGCAGGCAGGTGGAGGAGCGGATCAGCGGGATGCTGGCCCAGATGCGGCGGGAGTACCCGCAGGTGTATCAGTGTGCCCGCGCCATCGCGGACTATTTCCAAACCACTTGGAATTGGAAGTGCAACGATGAGGAAACCGTATACCTTATGTTGCACATCAGCCGTTTGCAGGAGAAGCATGAGGCCTGAACCAGCCCCGCTACCTTGCCCACCTTTTTGCATGAATCCGCTCAATGGCGCGCGTTGGGCGGTTCAGAAGATATTGACCGAGAGGGAGGTCCTCTGCCATGGATCGTGAACAGTTCCTGGAGCAGCTGGCTGCTCCGGCCGGCGGAAAAGAAAATATAGGCCTGTGTGATTTCCGCAGCGGCTGTCTGTCCGTTACCGTAAAGGACCGCAGTGTGATCGACCTCAACGCGATCCGCGGGCTGCCCGGTGTGGCTGACGCAGAGCTTCTGCGCAGCAGGCTCCGGATCACCCTGGATCAAACCATCATGGAGGAATTGCAAATGGCAAAAAAAGAAGATTACGGCGCATTGGCAAAACAGATCCTCAGCCTGGTGGGCGGTGCCGAGAATGTGAGCAACGCCACCCATTGTGCCACCCGTCTGCGCTTTAACCTGAAAGATGAATCAAAAGCCGATACCGATGCCATCAAGGGCCTGGCCGGTGTTGTGGGCGTTGCCCAGGCAAACGGCCAGTATCAGGTGATTATTGGTGCCGAGGTCACGCAGGTGTACGAGAAGCTCAGCGGGATGCTGGGCACCGCCCCTGCCGCCGCAGCCCCCGCCCCCAAGGGCAAGTGGTACGACCGTGTCATCGACACCCTGACCGGCATCTTTACCCCCATCCTGCCCCCGCTGACCGCAGCAGGCATGATCAAGGCCGTACTGGCCATTCTGGTGGCGTTCAAGCTGGTCAGCAATACGTCCAGCACCTACCAGGTCATCAACTTCATGGGCGATGCCACGTTCTATTTCCTGCCCATCCTGCTGGCTAACTCGGCGGCGAAAAAGCTGGGCTGCAACCCCTACCTGGCCATGATGCTGGGTGGCATCCTGATCCACCCCAGCTTTGTGAACCTGGTGGCTGCCTCCAAGGAAAGCGGCGAGGCCATCACCATCTTCATGCTGCCCATCTATAACGCCTCCTATTCTTCGTCCGTGATCCCCATCATCCTGGGCGTGCTGCTGATGTCCAAGGTGGAGCCATGGGCTACCCGCATCTCCCCCAAAGCCATCCGCTTCTTTACCGCTCCGCTGCTGACCATGTTCATCTGCGGCATTGCCACCCTGTGTGTGCTGGGCCCGGTGGGCTATGTGGTCTCCAACGCCCTGGCCGCTGTGATCAATGGCCTGAGCACCCTGGCACCCTGGCTGGTGCCCACCATCGTCGGCGTGTTCCTGCCGTTCCTGGTCATGACAGGTACCCACCACGCCCTGACCCCCATTGGCATCAACAACCGTATGACCATCGGCTTTGATACCATCATCTATCCGGGCCAGCTGGCCTCCAACGTGGCACAGGGCGCTGCTGCTCTGGCCGTTTCCATCAAGACCAAGGACCCCGAACTCAAGCAGCTGACCTCCGCCACCGGTATCACTGCCGTCTGCGGCATCACCGAGCCGGTCCTGTTCGGCGTTACCATGAAGATCCGCACCAACATGATCGCAGCCATGGCTGGCGGCGGCGTGGGCGGCTTCTTTATGGGCCTGATGAACACCAAGAACTACTCCGGCGGCTCTCCCGGTCTGCTGACCCTGCCCAGCTACATTGGACTGGATACCTCCATGTCCAACTTCTACTATGCCTGCGCCGGTGCAGCCATTGCCTTTGTGGTGGCCTTTATCGTCTCGTTCGTCCTGTTCCGTGACGAGAAAAAGAACTGATCCCCGGACGCTGCAACATTAGGGAGGAACCTGTATGTATTTCCCGAGAAATTTCCTCTGGGGCGGCGCAACGGCCGCAAATCAGTGCGAGGGTGCCTATCTGGAAGATGGCAAGGGCCTGTCCATCCAGGATGTGCTGCCCAAGGGCTTCAAGGTCATCACCGAGGAGCCGACCCCCGACAACCTCAAGCTGAAAGGCATTGATTACTACCACCGCTACAAAGAGGACATCAAGCTCTTTGCGGGCATGGGGTTCAAGGTCTACCGCTTTTCCATTGCGTGGAGCCGCATTTTCCCCACCGGCGAGGAAGCACAGCCCAACGAGGCGGGCCTGAAGTTCTACGATGATGTCATTGACGAGTGCCACAAGTACGGCATCGAGCCGCTCATCACCATTTCCCACTACGAAACGCCCCTGGCCCTGGCCCGCAAGTACAACGGCTGGAGCAACCGCATCATGATCGACCTGTACCTGAAATACTGCCAGGTCCTGTTTGAGCGGTACAAGGGCAAGGTGAAGTACTGGATCACGTTCAATGAGATCAACTCCATTTTGCACCAGCCCTTTGTCAGCGGTGCCATCCTGACCCCCAAGGCCCAGCTGAGCAACCAGCAGCTGTATCAGGCCATCCACTACGAGCTGGTGGCCAGCGCCAAGGCTGTGCAGCTGGCCCATAGCATCGACCCGGAGTACAAGGTGGGCAGCATGATCCTGGCCGTTACCATCTACCCGCTCACCCCGAACCCCGATGACATCATCGAGGTGATGGAGCTGGACAACGAGGTGTACTTGTTCTCGGACGTGCAGGCCCTGGGTGCCTATCCCTACTACGCCAAGCGCGTGTTTGAGGAAAAGGGCGTGCAACTGGAGATCAGCAATGAGGACCGCGAAGCCCTGACCCACACTGTGGACTTTGTTTCGTTCAGCTACTATTCCAGCAACTGCGCCGCCGCCGACCACTCGCTGGGCGAGCCCACCGGCAGCAACATGGTCCCCACCCTCAAGCGCAATCCGTATTCCAAGGTCAGCGAGTGGGGCTGGCAGATCGACCCCAAGGGCCTGCGCTACACCCTGAACCGGCTGTACAGCCGCTACCACAAGCCCCTGTTCATTGCCGAAAACGGCTTGGGTGCCAACGACACCCTGGTGCCGGACGGCCACGGTAGCTTTACGGTGGAGGATGATTACCGCATCCGCTACATGAACGACCACCTGGTGCAGGTCAGCGAAGCGTTGCACGACGGCGTGGACGTGATGGGCTATACCAGCTGGGGCTGCATTGACCTGATCTCCTGCTCCACGGCGGAGATCAAAAAGCGCTACGGTATGATCTATGTGGACCTGAACAGCGACGGCTCCGGTACGCTGGAACGTTACAAGAAAAAGAGCTACGAGTGGTACCGCCGCGTGATCGAATCCAACGGCGAAAACCTGGAGATCGACCCGGAGAAACCCATCGTCCTGTAACACACGCTTCTCATAAGGTGCCCTGAAACGGCACTTCCTCCTTTCAGACCCGCTGTGTGGCGTATGCCGCCCGGCGGGTCTTTGTTGTGCACAAAAATTTGTCCCCTGCTTCAGAATGTGATATACTGTTCCCAAAGAAAGAGAACGAGGTATTGCTGTTATGAAAATTCCTGCAAATGGCTTCACCCATGCCGGCAAGTTCCATGCGGACGACGTGTTTGCAACGGCGCTGCTGCAGATCATCCGGCCGGACATCAGGATCACCCGCGGCTTTGTGGTGCCGGACGATTTCGACGGCATCGTGTATGATATCGGCTTTGGCATGTTCGATCACCATCAGGAGCCCCGCGAGTACCGCGCCAACGGCATCCCCTATGCGGCCTTCGGCCTGCTGTGGCGGGTGCTGGGCCCGGGGCTGGTGGGGGAGCGTCAGGCCCGGCTCATCGATGAAAACTTTATCCAGCCTCTTGACCTGAACGACAACACCGGCGAGCAGAACAGCCTGTGCGATGCCATCGGCTTCTTCAACCCGGTGTGGGATTCCAAGGAGGATCAGGATACCTGTTTCTTCAAGGCGGTGGCTGTGGCAAAGCAGATCCTGGAAAACCAGATCGAGAGCGCGAACGCCGTGAACCGTGCCGACGAAAAGGTCCAGCAGGCCTATAAGAATTCCCGGGACGGCATCGTGATCCTGCCCTGCTACCTGCCCTGGAAGAATGGCCTGTACAAGACCGATGCCCTCTTCGTCATCTACCCCAGCCAGCGCGGCGGGTGGAGTGCCCAGTGCGTGACTGACCACAAGACCAAAAAGCCGAAGCTGCCCTTCCCCCAGAGCTGGGCGGGCCAGCCGCAGGAGATCATTGAGCAGAAGAGCGGCATCGAGGGCATCAGCTTCTGCCACGCCAGCCGGTTCCTCATCACCGCAAAGGATAAGGAGACGGCGCTGGCCGCCTGCCGTCAGGTGCTGAAAAACAACGGGAGACTGTGATATGAGCGGGGAAGCGGAGAAGACGGAGCGGGCCTATGTCTATATGGTGCGCTGCGCAGGCGGCCAACTCTACACGGGCTGGACGAACGACCCGGCCAGCCGCCTGCACGCCCACAAGAGCGGGAAGGGGGCCAAGTGCACCCGTGCGCTGGGGGCACAGCGGTTCGCGTATCTGGAACGGTGCACAGACAGATCTGCCGCCCTGCGCCGGGAAGCAGCCCTGAAAAAGCTGACCAAGGCGCAGAAGGAAGCCCTGTGCGCCGAATGGGCAGAGAAGAACCTGCCCCGGCTCTCGCTGGCCACCCGGGCCGATGCGGCGGAGATCCTGGACATCTACAACTGGTATGTCCTGCACCATACCGCCACCTTTCAGGTAACGCCCTCTTCCCTGCCGGAGTATGAGGACTGGGTGGACAGCACCCGTGCGCTGATCCCTCTGCTGCTGGCCCGGGATGGGGACGGTAAGCTGCTGGGCTACGCCTGCGCCCACCGCTACCACCCCCGGGAGGCCTACGACTGGGCTGTGGAGAGCACCATCTACTGTGCCCCCGATGCCCGGGGCTTTGGTGTGGGGGATACCCTCTACCGCGCCCTGCTGGATATTCTGGACGGGATGGGATACTGGAATGTCTACGCCCTTGTGGCAGACCCCAACCCCGCCAGTGAGCGTATCCATGCCCGCCTGGGCTTTACCTGCGTGGGCCGTGAGCCCCACACCGCCTATAAGTTCGGTTGGCTGGGCCTGTCCACCTGGTGGCTGCCCCTGCGCAGGGGCAATGAAAAACCGGAGCCCACCCACCCGCTGACACAGGAACAGGTGGAGGAGATCCTGGGGAAATATCAGGCATAAAGGAAGCGTCCTTCGGGGCGCTTTTTTGCATTTCATATATGCATCTCGATTGTATAAAAATTGAATATAAACTAATAATATTGAATAAACATACAAAGTGTAACAAATCCTGCCGCAATTGCGCGGCATGTTTGGCAGTTTTCAGCATTGACGGAAAAGCCGTGCTGCGTATAATAAAAGCATCAACCGCGAATCAAAGACAGAGGATGCGAAGGGGAAGTGCGCATCAGGATACAAAAGTGTATTTTTATTAAAAGGAGCGCGTTTATTATGAAAAAGGAAAACATCAAAAAAGTCGTTCTGGCCTACTCCGGTGGTCTGGATACCTCCATCATCATTCCCTGGCTGAAGGAAAACTACAACAACTGCGAAGTCGTCGCCGTTTCCGGTGACGTGGGCCAGGGCACAGAGCTGGACGGCCTGGAGGAAAAGGCCAAGGCTACCGGCGCTTCCAAGCTGTACGTTCTGGATCTGAAGAAGGACTTTGTGGAGAACTACATCTTCCCCACCCTGAAGTTCGGTGCAAAGTACGAGGACTACCTGCTGGGCACCAGCTTTGCACGCCCCTGCATTGCAAAGGCTCTGGCCGATATCGCCATCAAGGAAGGCGCAGATGCCATCTGCCACGGCTGCACCGGCAAGGGCAACGATCAGGTGCGTTTTGAGCTGACCCTCAAGGCCCTGTGCCCCGATATGGCCATCATTGCTCCCTGGCGTGAGTGGAACATCAAGAGCCGTGACGAGGAGATCGACTACGCCGAGGCTCACCACATCCCCCTGAAGATCAACCGCGAGACCAACTACTCCAAGGACAAGAACCTGTGGCATCTGAGCCACGAGGGCCTGGATCTGGAGAGCCCCGCCAACGAGCCCCAGTACAACCACCCCGGTTTCCTGGAGCTGGGTGTCAGCCCCGAGCAGGCTCCCGACACCCCGACCTATGTGACCATCCACTTTGAAAAGGGCGTTCCCACTGCCGTGGACGGCAAGGAGATGGGCGCTGTGGAGCTGGTGGAGTACCTGAACAAGCTGGGCGGCGAGAACGGCATCGGCCTGCTGGATATCGTGGAGAACCGTCTGGTGGGCATGAAGAGCCGCGGCGTGTACGAGACCCCCGGCGGTGCCATCCTGTACAAGGCCATCAATGTTCTGGAGACCATCACCCTGGACAAGGAGAGCGCACACCTCAAGGAGCAGCTGGCTCAGAAGTATGCCGACATCGTCTACAACGGCCAGTGGTTCACCCCGCTGCGTGAGGCTCTGGATGCTTTTGCCAACAGCCTGGCAAAGACCGTGACCGGCGATGTGAAGCTGAAGCTGTACAAGGGCAACATGATCAACGCCGGTGTCACCTCTCCGTTCACCCTGTACGATGAGCAGACTGCTTCCTTTGGTGAGGACGAGGATTACAATCAGGCAGATGCAGCAGGCTTCATCAACCTGTTCGGCCTGTCCATCAAGGAGCGCGCAAAGCTGTCCAAGAGCTGGCCGAAGATCGAGGACTAAGCGGCTGATCCACCGGGATCACACAAAGCCAACTTTCTCTCCGGTGTGTTTTCTACACTTTCACAACGGAGTTCCAAAACCGGCATAGTTGCCGGCGGCACCGCCGCAGGAGCGTTTTCCCCTGCGGCGGCTTTGCCGTTTTTAGCTGTTTTTATTTACAAGATAAACATCCTCGCCCTCTCAGTCACCTACGGTGACAGCTCTCCCAAAGGGAGAGCCCTTGGCATAGCGGCAAAGTTTCCGGTCAAGCCGTGAAGTTCTCGGTTGCGCCAGAGCCTCTCCCTTTGGGAGAGGTGGCATTGCGCAAGCAATGACGGAGAGGGCGAGCCGCCTATCAGAAAAGGAAGAATATTATGGCAGAACAATTATGGAAGGGCCGCTTCTCCAAGGCGGTCGATTCGCGCGTCAATGATTTCAACTCCTCCATCCGCTTTGACCAGCGGATGATCGCGCAGGATATGCGCGGCAGCGGGGTCCACGCCGCCATGCTGGCCAAGCAGGGCATCATCTCCGAAAAGGACTGCGAGGATATCCTCAGCGGGCTGGCCTCCATTGCCGACGATCTGGCAAGCGGTGCGCTGGAGATCGACCCCAACGCCGAGGACGTACATACCTTTGTGGAGCAGACCCTGACCGCCCGCATCGGCGATGCAGGCAAGCGCCTGCACACCGGCCGCAGCCGCAACGATCAGGTGGCGCTGGATATCCGACTGACCCTGCGGGACTACAGCCACACCCTGCAGGCTTACATCGTGGAGCTCATCAAGGTCATCTGCAGGAAGGCGGCGGAGAATACCACCGCTGTCATGCCCGGCTACACCCACCTGCAGCGCGCCCAGCCCATCACCTTTGGTCATGCGCTGATGGCCTACGCCTCCATGCTCCTGCGCGACCTGCAGCGCTTTGAGGATGCCACCGCCCGCATGGATGCCCAGTGCCCGCTGGGTTCCGGTGCTCTGGCCGGTACCACCTACCCGCTGGATCGTCAGTTCACCGCCGAAAAGCTGGGCTTTGCCGCACCCTGTGCCAACAGCCTGGACGGCGTTTCTGACCGCGATTTCTGCATTGAGCTGGCCAATGCCATCTCCATCTGCATGATGCATCTGTCCCGCCTTTCGGAGGAGATCATCCTCTGGTGCAGCTGGGAGTTCAAGTTCATCGAGCTGGACGATGCCTTTACCACCGGCTCCTCCATCATGCCCCAGAAGAAGAACCCCGATGTCACCGAGCTGATCCGTGGCAAGACCGGCCGCGTCTACGGTGACCTGAACACCCTGCTGGTGATGATGAAGGGCATTCCTCTGGCCTACAACAAGGATATGCAGGAGGACAAGGAAGCCATCTTCGATGCAGTGGATACGCTGGAGCTGTGCCTCAAGACCGTCACCCCCATGCTGGACACCATGAAGACCCTGCCTGCCAACATGCGCCGCGCTGCCGCCAAGGGCTTTATCAACGCCACCGACTGCGCCGACTACCTGACCAAGAAGGGAATGCCCTTCCGGGATGCCTACAAGCTGACCGGCTGCATGGTCTCCGACTGCATCGCAAAGGATAAGACCCTGGAGGAACTGACCCTTGACGAGTTCAAGGGCTACAGCGCCCTGTTCGAGAACGATATCTATGATGCCATCGACCTCATCAAGTGCTGTGAGGGCCGCACCAGCTACGGCGGCCCCAGCGAGGCCAGCGTCAACAACCAGATCCGGCTGGCCATGGACCAGCTGGCCGCATGGGAGGCGAACAACGCATGAGCGTAAAGGTCTTTATCGACGGCTCCGCAGGCACCACGGGTCTGCGCATTGCCGACCGTCTGGCCACCCGGCCCGAAATTGAACTGCTCTCCATCTCCGAGGAGGGCCGCAAGGACGTGGACGAGCGGGCAAAGGTCATCAATTCGGCTGACCTCGCCTTCCTCTGCCTGCCGGATGCCGCCTCCAGAGAGGTCATGCCCCTGCTCCGCCCGGACGTGAAGGTGCTGGATACTTCTACGGCTTTCCGCACGGATCCCAACTGGGTCTACGGCTTCCCGGAACTCAGGGGCCAGAAGGAAAAGATCAAAAACGCCTGCCGCGTGGCGGTGCCCGGCTGTTATGCCAGCGGGTTTATCAGCATCATGCGGCCTCTGGTGGAGCTGGGCCTTGCCGGAGCGGGTGATTTTTACAGCTGCACCGGTATTTCCGGCTATTCCGGCGGCGGCAAAAAGATGATCGCCGATTACGAAAGCCCCGACCGTCCGGCCCACAGCAAGCTGGATGCACCCAAGAGCTACGGTCTGAGCCTTGCCCATAAGCATCTGCCCGAGATGCAGAAGATCAGTGGGCTGGCAAACCCGCCCGCCTTTGTGCCTGTGGTCTGCGATTATTACAGCGGGATGCAGGTGCTGGTGCCCTTCCAGCCGGTCTGGGGCGGTGCCGAAAAGGTGGCCGCAGGGCTGGCGGAGTATTACAGGGATGCCGCCACCATCAAGGTACACGCCCTGAACGAGCCGCTGCCCGACAATGGCCTGTACTCCAACGCCATGGCCGGTACCGACCGCATGGAGCTGTACAGCACCGTGAACGCCGCCGGGGATCAGATGATGCTGGTCTCCCTGTTTGATAATCTGGGCAAGGGCTCGTCTGGCGCGGCAGTCCAGTGTATGAATCTGATGCTCGGTTTTGAAGAGACGGAGGGTCTGGAATGATGTATCAAGAAGTTGCGGGCGGCATCTGTGCCCCCAAGGGCTTTGCAGCGGCTGGCGTGCATTGCGGCATCCGCGCAAACCATAATGAAAAATACGATCTGGCACTCATCAAGGCGGAGGTGCGCTGTGCCGCCGCCGGTGTCTACACCACCAATAAGGTCTGCGGCGCACCTATCAAGGTGGACCGCGCCCACCTGAAGGACGGCTATGCACAGGCCATTCTTGTGAACAGCGGCAACGCCAACACCTGCGCCGCCAACGGCGTGGCTCTGGCCGAGGAGTGCTGTGCGCTGGTGGGCGAGGCGCTGAACATCCCTGCCGAGGATGTGCTGCCCGCCTCCACCGGTGTCATTGGCCAGCCCATGGTCATTGACCCCTTTGCCCGGGGAATCCCCGCCGCCGCCGCAAAGCTGGCGGCAACTGCGCAGGGCAGCACCGATGCGGCCACGGCCATTATGACCACCGATACCCACAAAAAGGAGTACGCCATCCAGTTTGAGCTGGGCGGCAAGACCTGCACCGTGGGTGCCATTGGCAAGGGCAGCGGCATGATCGCCCCCAACATGGCCACCATGCTGGCCTTCTACACCACCGATGCCGCCGTTTCCCCCGCTCTGCTGGAAAAGGCCCTCAAGACCGTGGTGCCCGGTACCTACAACCAGATGAGCGTGGATCTGGATACCTCCACCAACGATACCCTGATCATCATGGCCTCCGGTCTGGCCGGAAACCCCGAGATCTGCGAAGAGAACGCCGACTATGATGCTTTTGTGGCGGCCCTGACCGCCATTGCTGAGCACATGTGCGCCGAGCACGCTGGTGACGGCGAGGGTGCCACCCACCTCATCACCTGCGAGGTGACCCGCGCCCCCGACCTGAAAACGGCCCGTGCCGTCAGCCGCAGCGTGGTCTGCTCCAACCTGTTCAAGGCTGCTGTCTTTGGCCGCGATGCCAACTGGGGCCGCATCCTCTGCGCCATCGGCTACACCCCCGGCGATTTCTCCATCGACAAGGTCTGCGTCTGGCTGAGCAGTGCCGCCGGTGAGGTCTATGTCTGTGAGAATGCCGCCTACCACCCCTACAGCGAGGACGAGGCCGCCAAAGTTCTGGCGGAGCATGATATCCTTGTCAAGGTGGATATGGGTACCGGCGATGCCAGCGCCAAGGCATGGGGCTGTGATCTGACTTATGATTATGTGAAGATCAACGGGGATTATCGGACCTGATGCTGCGCCCTCTCAGTCACCTACGGTGACAGCTCTCCCAAAGGGAGAGCCAAGAATGCTAACGGCAAGGAGCAACGGAGAGTATATGAAAAACGAAGAAATGGCCCTCCTGTTTTCGGAGGCGACCCCTTACATCCAGAAATACCATGGCAAGACCATGGTCATCAAATACGGCGGCAACGCCATGATCAACGAGACGCTGAAAAACGCCGTGATGAACGACCTTGTCACCCTGACCCTGCTGGGGGTGCGGGTGGTGCTGGTGCACGGCGGCGGCCCGGCCATCAACGAGATGCTGAAAAAAGTCGGCGTGGAGAGCCATTTCAACAACGGTCTGCGGGTGACGGATGATGCTACCATGGAGATCGTCCAGCAGGTGCTGGCTGGTAAGGTGAACAAGGACCTTGTGGCAAAGCTGCGCGGCCGCGGCGTGGGCCTGTGCGGCATGGACGGCCAGATGCTCCGCTGCACCGAACTGGACCCTGCTCTGGGCCATGTGGGCGAGATCATCCATGTGGACCCCACCCTGATCTCCACTCTGCTGGACGGCGGCTATATCCCCGTGATCGCAACGGTGGGCATGGACGATCTGGGCCAGGCCTATAATGTCAACGCCGATACCGCCGCCGCACAGATCGCCATTGCCCTCAAGGCCGAGAAGCTGGTCTCCATGACCGATATCGCCGGCCTGCTGCGGGATAAGGACGATGAGACCACCCTCATCCCCGAGGTGGAGGTCAGCGAGATCGAGGGCTACAAGGCTGCCGGCATCATTGCGGGCGGCATGATCCCCAAGATCGGCGGCATGGCCGATGCCATCTATCAGGGAGTTCACGAGGCGGTCATCATCGATGGCCGCGTGCCCCACTCCATCCTGCTGGAGCTGTTCTCCAACCGGGGCTCCGGCACCCGGTTCTACCGCCGCAGCCATCAGGAATAAGGCTTGCTGAAAATTATATCGGGCGATATAATAAAGATGAATAGGCTCCCCCTTTGGGGGAGCTGGCGAGCGAATGCGAGACTGAGAGGGCGAGGACGCTAACCAAGGAGGGTATATCTATGGATTCCGAAAAAGTCATCAAGCGGGACAACGAATATGTCCTGCACACCTATAACCGCAACCCCATTGCACTGGAAAAGGGCCACGGCCTGTATGCCGCCGGCCCCGAGGGCCAGAAGTATCTGGATTTCACCAGCGGCATCGGCGTGAACAGCCTGGGATACTGCGACCTGACCTGGGCCGAGGCTGTCTCCGAGCAGGCCCATAAGCTGCAGCACACCTCCAACCTCTATTACACTGCCCCCTGCGGCAAACTGGCCAAAAAGCTGTGCAAGCGCACCGGCATGAGCAAGGTATTTTTCGGAAATTCCGGTGCCGAGGCCAACGAGGGTGCCATCAAGGCCGCCCGCAAGTACAGCTTTGATCACTACGGCAAGGGCCGCGATGTTGTGATCACGCTGGTCAACAGCTTCCATGGCCGCACCATTGCCACCCTGACCGCCACCGGTCAGGAGGTGTTCCACAACTACTTTGGCCCCTTCAACGAGGGCTTTGTCTATACCACCGCCGGTGACATCGAGGGCCTCCGGGAACTGGTGGACCGCCATACCTGCGCCATTATGCTGGAGCTGATCCAGGGCGAGGGCGGCGTGATGGCGCTGGACCCTGAGTATGTGCAGGCCGTGCGCACCCTCTGTGATGAAAAGGATCTTGTCCTCATCGTGGACGAGGTGCAGACCGGCGTGGGCCGCACCGGCACCTTCCTGTGCTGTGAGCACTACAACCTCAAGCCCGATATCGTCACGCTGGCCAAGGGCCTGGGCGGCGGTCTGCCCATTGGTGCCGTTCTGCTGAACGAAAAGACCGCCGAGGGCATGGGCCCCGGCAGCCATGGTTCCACCTTTGGCGGCAACCCGGTGGTCTGCGCCGGTGCCAACGTGGTGGTGGATCGGATGGATCAGAGCTTCCTGGCCAATGTCAGCGAGCGGGCCGTCCAGCTGCGCGCCGGTCTGGCCAAGCTGCCCATGGTCAAGAACCTTTCCGGCATTGGCCTGATGGTGGGCATCGAGTTCTTTGGCGGCATCCAGGCCGCGGACGTGCTGGCCGCCTGCCGCGAAAAGGGCCTGCTGGTGCTCACGGCCAAGAGCCGCCTGCGCCTGCTGCCCCCGCTGACCCTGACCGCCCACGATGTGGAAAAGGCTCTGGGCATCCTGAACCAGGTGCTGACCGAGATGGAGCAGAAGGCTCCGAAGGAGCAGGCATGAAACATCTGCTGAAAATGAGCGACCTCTCCCCCGCTGAGCTCCACCACATTCTTGACGTGGCGGAGGAGCTCAAGGCAGAGCAGAAGGCCGGGACGACCCCGGCGCTGCTCAAGGGCAGGAGCGTGGCGCTGATGTTCTCCAAAAATTCCACCCGCACCCGCACCAGCTTTGAGGTGGGTGTCTACCAGCTGGGCGGTCTGGGCAACTACATGAACGCCGCCACCGAGCTGCAGTCCGGCCGGGGCGAGCCCCTCAAGGATACCGCCCGGGTGCTGGGCCGCTACTACGACTGCGTGGTCTGGCGCACTTACCGTCAGTGCGATCTGGAAGAGTTTGCCGAGCTGGCCGGTGTGCCCGTGATCAACGGCCTGACCGACTACGCCCATCCCTGCCAGGTGCTGGCCGACCTGATGACCATCCGGGAACGCCGGGGCACGCTGGAAGGCCAGAAGCTCTGCTTCATCGGGGATGGCTGCAGCATGGCAAACAGCCTCATCGTGGGCGGCCTGCTGGCAGGGATGCGTGTGACCTGCGTCTGCCCCGAGGGCTACCGCCCCGCCGCCGATGTGCTGATGCTCGCCCACAAGTATGGCGAAAAGTTTCACCTGCTCACCGACCCCGCCGAGGGTGTAAAGGATGCCGATGTGGTGGTGACCGCTGCATGGAACACTGCCCCCGGCACCCCCGAGAGTGAGCGCCGCCTGCGGGACTTCGCGGGCTTTCAGGTGACCAGCAGGCTGATGGAGGGGGCAAAGCCCGATGCCATGCTCCTCCACTGCCTGCCTGCGCACCGGGGCGAGGAGATCTCCACCGCCGTCTTTGAGGAGCACGCCGACGAGATCTTTGACGAGGCCGAGAACCGTCTCCATGTGCAGAAAGCCGTGCTGGCCATCCTGCTGGCCGGTCTGTAAAAACGAGAAAGAACCCCGGAGCTGCAGTTTCCTGCAGCTCCGGGGTTCTTATGGTTTCTCTCAGGGTCTGCGGCTCAGGCCGGGGCCCTCATCAGACCCTGCCAGCGCCCTTGTCCAGGATCTTATTGAACTGGAGGAAGAAGGTGGTGGCGGTCACGGCAGCGGCGATGATGTCACTGACGGGCTCGGCAAGGAACACGCCGAACACGGGGTTCGCGACCACATGGGGCAGGATGAAGATGAGAGGGATGAGCAGGATGAGCTTGCGCAGGCAGGCCAGCAGCAGGCTGACCTTGGCCTGACCCAGCGCCATAAAGCTCTGCTGGCAGGCGATCTGGACACCGGTGGAGAAGATGCCCGCCATGTAGATGCGCATGGCCCAGGTGGTGTAATCGATCAGGGAGGCATCCGAGGTGAAGATGCCGGCCACTGCACCGGGAACCAGCATCATCAGCAGCCAGAAGATGGTGGTGTAGCCCAGGCAGAGGGTCAGCTGGAAGCGGAACGCCTGCTTGACGCGGTCTTTCTTGCCCGCACCGAAGTTGAAGCTCATCACCGGCTGGCCGCCCTGGCAGATGCCCGAGATGGGCATGGTGCACAGCTGGGAGGCGCTGGTGATCACGGTCATGGCACCCACGGCCACGTCACCGCCGTAGCGGGCCAGGCTGGAGCTGAAGCTGATGGACAGCAGGCTCTCGGTGGAGAGCATGACGAAGGTGGAAATGCCCAGTGCCAGCACGGGCATGATGATCTTCCCTTCCAGCTTCATGTCCTCTTTGCGGATCTTGAGGATGGTCTTGGGGCCGGTGAGGAAGCGGATGACCCAGATGGCACCCACTGCCTGGCTCAGCACGGTGGCAATGGCAGCGCCCTTTACGCCCATGCCCAGCCCAAAGATGAGGATGGGGTCCAGCACGATGTTGATGACCGCGCCGATAACGGTGGTCAGCATACTGATCTTGGCAAAGCCCTGCGCGGTGATGAAGGTGTTCATGCCAAGCACGATCAGCACGCAGATGGTGCCCAGAATGTAGATGCGGCTGTAAGCCAGAGCGTAGGGCAGGGTGGTGTCACTGGCACCAAACAACCGCAGCAGAGTGGGTGCGGCGGCGTAAAAGACGATGGTCAGGACGACCGAGAAGATCAACAGCATGGTAAAGCTGTTGCTGACGATCTTTTCTGCCTGCTTCTTGTCGCCCTGGCCCATGGCGATGGCGGTGCGGGGCGCGCCGCCGGAGCCGATGAGCATGGCAAAGGCGTTCAGGAGCATCAGGATGGGGGTAAATAGGCCCACGCCGGTCAGAGCCGCCGCGCCGATCCCCGAGATGTGGCCGATGTAGATGCGGTCCACGATGTTGTACAGCAGGTTGACCACCTGCGCCACAACGGCGGGGATCATCAGCTGGAGCAGGAGCTTTTTCACGTCACCCGTGCCCATATCCTGCTGTTTTTTCTGCGTTTGTGCCATGGAAAGTGTCTCCTTTGGTTTGAGCGAGACGGAGAGGGCTGCCCTCAGAACGTCAGGCCGAAGTTCATCTCGTAGTAGTTGCCTGCGGCATCACGGTAGGCGTAAGCCTTGCCGTTCTCGTCCTTCATGCTGTCGGGCATGTAGGCATCCTTTGCAAAGCCGGGCACGTCGTTGGGGCTGATGCAGACACCGTCCGCGTTCACAGCCAGCACCTCGTCGCCCTTGGGCAGGGTCAGAGGCAGCTTGCCAACGGGAGCAAAGCGGCCGAACATCACATCCAGCGTTGCGGAGGGATAGGTGTCAAAGCCGATGGTCAGAGCATCGGAGACCTTCTCCACATTGCCGACCTCCCAGGCCAGCGGGCAGTTGATGTTGGAAACGACCTTGCCGCCGTGGGCGTGGACCGCAGCAGCGATACCGGCCAGACGGTTTGCGCCCACCAGAGTGGTCTCCTTGTGGGTCTCGGTGGTGGGCTTGCCGCTCTCGTCCACGTTGCAGACAGTCTTGTCCTCGCAGATGTCCAGCTCCAGGTAGCCCGGGGTGGCGTTGAAGTATGCACCGGACTGGGGGCTGACCATCAGCAGGGCCACCTGGGCCTCATCGGGGGTGTCCACCAGAGTGACATTGCCCAGCATCTCGCGCAGGGCCTTGGTGGCGGCCTCACCGGCCTCGGCGCTCTTGCCAAAGGCCTCAGCGTAGACCTTGGTGCCGTCCTTCAGGGGCAGGGTGCCGTCGTTCTTCAGCAGGACAACGGACTCGCGGTGCACGCGGGAAGCTTCCTCCCAGTCGGCCTTGGTGGCAACGACCTCGGCGGCCTTCCTGGGGTCGGCGTAGGTGTCCTCGAACATGCCCTGACGGAACAGCTCGGTCAGGGTGCGGCTGACAGCGCGGTTCAGGCTGGCATCGGTCAGCACCAGATCTTCCTTCTTGAAGCCGGCGGGCACCGCGTGGGTGTCGTAGTAGTCGTTGGTGCCGCGGGCGTAGCTCTCCTCGCCCAGCTCGTTGTCCAGCAGGCCGGAGATCAGGTCCACGCCGCTCTGGGTGACAGCATAGCCGATGCGCTCAGGCTCGTCCAGCATGTCAACGCCCCAGCACATATTGTGAACAATGCCGGTGTCGGAGTTGATGTAGCCCTTGAAGCCCATCTGGCCGCGCAGCAGGCCGTCGATGAACACCTTGTTGTAGGCAAAGCCGTAGGGCTGGAGCTCGATGGGGTTGCCGTTGAAGTCCTCCTGCGGAGCGCTCTTCTCGGCGCTGGGCTTGGAGTAGTAGGGCATGATGGACTCGGCATTGTGGCGGATGGCCGCGCGGAATGCCGGGATGTGGTACTTCTGCAGGGAGCCGGGGGTGGCGTAGATGTTCCACTGGCCTGCTGCATAGTGGGGGTCAAAGCCGTTCTCACGGGCACCGCCGCCGGGGAAGTGCTTCACGGTCATGGAAACACCCTCGGGGGTAACGCCGTTGCTGCCGCCCTGGATGCCGGGGATCAGGTGGTCAAAGATCTCCTCGATCAGTGCGGGATCTTCGCCAAAGGTGCCGAAGGTGCGCTGCCAACGGGGGTCGGTGACGCAGTCGGCCATGTACATGTAGCCCTTCTTCAGGCCGCAGGCGTTCCACTCGCGGCGGATGGTGTCGGCGAACTTGTCGATGATGTCGATGCGTGCGGTGCCCTTGACGGCAGCAGCAATGCCCAGGGTGCCGGGATAGGTGGCAAACACGCCGGTGGCATCGTTCATGCCGAACACGACCTCACCGTTCTCGTTGCGGCTGTTGGACATGACCTGCATGGGAACAAAGTGATCGCAGGTCTCGGTCAGGTACTGCAGCTGGTTCAGGTAATCTGCCAGATCCTCGGGCGTGGGGCTCTCGCGCAGGATGACGTGGCGGTTGAAGCTCTTCTTGACCATGTCAGAGGTGCTGGGCAGGGACTGGGAGCCGAAGATGCTGTCGGAGACGTTCACGGGTGCCTCGTCCAGCAGGCCGCTCTCGTCCGCCACGGGCTTGTGGCCGTTGGCTGCCAGACGGGGGGAAGGATACTTGGGGCCCATGCGCCAGTCGGAGGTGAAGATCTGGCCGATCTTCTCGCTGGTGGTCAGAACCTTGACATAGGCCTCGGCGCGCTCAGCCGGGGTCAGGCGCCAGTCGTTGACTGCGCTGACGGTGCCGGTGCCGTCGATGTCCTTGAAATACAGGCCGTCCTGCTCGATGACCTTGCGCTCCACAGTGCTGATGGTGGGGCCGTTGGGGTTCTGATAGCGCTTTACGCGCTCGGATGCTTTCACTGCCATAGTGTTTTCTCCTTTTCTTTTGAACGCAGCGGCCCATGCCACAGAGCCGCAGATGCTATACCTATTATAAGAGGCCGCCGCGCGGAACAACTAGAAAAATTTTTGGATATTTCCGCACTTTCCTTATATTCTTTTTTTGCGCGCGGTTGGAATACAAGTCTGTTTTGTGGAATGTGCTGTACTAGTATCTTGCAATCATGTGCAAAATGACGAACGCTGTTTTTTAAAACTGTTGATTTCGCCCAAGGAGAGTAAAATTGTCCTGTTTTCCCACAAAATTTTACTAACAGAAATTTGAGGGATAGTTCATAATGTATACATAAAAATCCCCCGGTTCGCGATGTGGCAGCCGCAGCCCACGGGGGACCGAATGAAAGGCCGGAGTGAGTGGCAGCACACCGGCCGCAGAATTGAAAGGAGAGCTTCTCTATGGCAAAGGTCAAACAGCCGCTTGAAGAAAACGGCATCCACAGAGCGAAAATGTGGGAGATCATGATGTACGCTCTGAACAACACCTCCACCAACACCTACATGGTCGTGGTCGGTTACATCAGCTACTTCCTGATCGGTATCGTCGGTCTGGCATCCGTGCTGGCCGGTTCTATTGTTACCATCATGCGTGTCTGGGACGGTGTCACCGACCCGTTCGTTGGTATGATGGTCGATAAGACCAACGGCAAGTTCGGCAAAAACCGTCCGTTCATCGTTATCGGTCAGATCATCATGTTCGCCACCACCTTCGTGATGTTCAACTTCATCCCCAAGATGGGCACTGGTGTCCGCTTTATTGCGTTCATCATCATCTACATGATCTACATCATTGGCTACACCTGCCAGTGCGTTGTCACCAAGTCTGCTCAGACCTGCCTGACCAACGATCCCAAGCAGCGCCCCATCTTCGCAATGTGCGATACTGTGTATAACATTGTTCTGATGAACATCATGTTCCCCATCATTGTCACCGATGTCCTGGTGCCCAAGTTCACCCTGACTGCCGAGGCCAACGCTGCCGAGATCGCTTCTCTGGTGGCACAGAACCCTGCTCTGGCAGGCATCGTGGAGAAGTCCGGCGGCAGCCTGTCCGCTTTCTACAACCCCGGCCTGTTCACCACCATGCAGCTGATGTTCGGCGGCCTGTCCGCTGTCTTTGCAGTCTGCGCCATCATCGCCCTGTGGCGTAAGGACAATCCGAAGTACTTCGGTCTGGGCACCACCCAGAAGGTCGGCATCAAGGATTACGTTGACACCCTGGCTCACAACCGTGCCATCCAGATGCTGGTGGTCTCCGCATCTACCGATAAGCTGTTCATGTCCACCAAGAGCAACGCTACCGTTATGATCTGCCTGTTCGGCATCATCTTCGGCAACTATGCCGCATTCTCCAGCTACTCTCAGATCACCTCTATCCCCATCTGCCTGATTTCTCTGCTGCTGATGAACAAGATCGCTCGTCAGATGGGCCAGAAGGCATCCATGCTGGTGGGTACCTGGGGCGGCATCATCGGCTCCATCGCCATCACCCTGTTCCTGTTCTTCTTCAACCCCAAGGGCGATGCTTCCAAGTTCTCTCTGCCCGCATTCCGCCTGATCCGTCCTGACACCTGGGGCACCCTGTTCACCGGCTGGACCACCACCGCTTTGATCTTCGTGCTGCTGGTCATCGCATGGTCCGGCGTGCAGGCACTGTCCTCCTCCATCGTTATCACCATGACCGCTGACTGCGCTGACTACGAGGTCTATCGTACCGGTAAGTACGTTCCCGGCCTGATGGGCACCCTGTTCAGCTTCGTGGATAAGCTGATCTCCTCTCTGGCAGCCACTCTGGTGGCCCTGTTCTACTCCGTGGCCGGCTTCAAGGACGCTCTGCCCGACACCATGACTCCGTACTCTGACGGCATCTTCTGGGCAACCATCGGCTGCTTCGTCCTGCTGCCCATCGTTGGCTGGCTGTGCAACGTTGTTGCCATGCACTTCTATCCCCTGACCAAGGAGAAGATGGCAGAGATCCAGGCTGAGATCGGCCGCATCAAGGCTGAGGCTGCTGCAAAGCAGGCTTAAGGCCAACCATCTCCCTGCGGAAATTTTGAATCCGGGACAGCGCCGCTGTCCTGCATCGTAACCGGAAATGTCCTGCGGCGGGCCATCCTCTGCCGCAGGACTTTCTGATACCCTGAGACCCGGAAGGAATACCACTATGGCAGAAGAAAACAAGCTGAACCAGACCCCTGAGATCACCCCGGCCCCCTCCGCTGAGGCCCCGGAAAAGGCCCCCACCACCGGCGAGCTGCTGGGCGATGTGGAGCACTACGACGAGGAAAAGGACGATTGGAGCACCGGCTATTACGGCACCGGCAGCCGCCAGCAGGTAACGGACGATGTGTTCCACAAGCTGGAGACCGGCGAGGAGCTGACCCGGGATGACTTTATCAAGGCGGAGCTGGCGCTGCAGGATGCCAAGCTGGAAGCCGGCATCGATCTCGAAAAGGAGAAGAGCCCGGGCCTCATTGGTAAGTATCACGATTGGAAAAAGAACCGCGTAAGGCACAAGGTGAACAAGAAGAAGTATCTTCTGCTCTGCCTGTTTCTGGGCTGGTGCGGCGGCCACCGCTACTATGAAAAGCGGTATGCGCTGGCGGCCTTCTACACCCTGTTCTTCTGGAGCGTGGTGCCCTTCTTCCTCTGCGTGACCGACCTTCTCATTGCGCTGCCCATGCAGGCCGATGAGAACGGCGACATCCTGATCTGACATCTTCCTCTATTCATTCATTTACCTCCTAGCGCCAGAAAGGGCCTGCGGCATTTGCCGTGGGCCCTTTTTGGCGTTTGCAGGCCCGTTCTCCGGCGCAGAACATAGTGGCAGCTAACTGGCGTTGTGCTATACTAGTATATCAATTGATTGTGCAATAAGCACAATAGATTTTTTCACGTTCGTGAAATTTTTCCCATAATCGTAAGAATGACCTGTTTTACCTTAAAATATTACTAACAGATATATAAAAAAACGTTCATAATATAGACATAAAGCTTCGGACGGGCTGGTACGCAGTGGCAGCTGTAAGCCCCATGGAGAAAACGGAGAATGTTCCTGTGTGAACAAAGGAGAGAATGAAATGGCAAAAACCAGAAGTCTGCCGGATAAGTTCTATGATAAGGACTATGAGCACAACGGCATCCACCGCGTTCCCCTGTGGCGTATCGCAGGCTACGCGCTGAATAACACCGCAACCAACGTTTATCTGATGATGATGAACTACGCTACCTACTACCTGATGGGCTGGGTCGGCGTTGGCATGATGGTCGCTTCCTCCCTGACCATGATGATGCGTATGTGGGACGGTGTTACCGACCCGTTCATCGGCTTCATGGTCGATAAGACCAACGGCAAGTTCGGTAAGAACCGTCCGTTCATCGTGATCGGTCAGATCATCCTGTGCGTCACCAGCTGGGTCGCATTCCATGTGACCCACAAGCTGCCTCAGGGCGTGCGCTTCCCCTTCTATGTGGTCGTTCTGATGGTCTACTACCTGGGCTACACCTGCCAGTGTGTCGTTACCAAGTCCGCTCAGTCTTGTGTGACCAACGATCCCAAACAGCGCCCCATGTTCGCTTCTTTCGACGGTGTGTATAACACCTTGGTGTTTGCTATCCTGGGCATCATCATTCCCCGTATCGCCAACAGCTACAACGATGTGGGCGGTTACGCATCTCTGGAGTTCTTTGACACCCTGTGGAAGATGACCGCCATCATGTCTGCGATCTTCACCACCATCGCTGTGATCTCCATCGCTCCCAAGGATCGTTCTGAGTTCTTCGGCACCGGCAAACCTGTCAAGGTCGGCCTGAAGGATTACTGGGATACCCTGAAGAACAACCGCGCCATCCAGATGCTGGTCCTGTCCGCATCTACCGATAAGCTGGGTTCTTCTGCAAAGTCCAGCGCCGTCATGGTCGCCATGTTCGCCTGCATTGCCGGTTCCAACCTGCTGCAGAGTAATGTTACCGGTCTGGTGACCATCCCCAGCACCATCGTGTGCTTCCTGTTCATCAGCTTCTTTGCTACCCGTCTGGGTCAGCGCAAGGCTATGTTGATCGGTTCTGTGGGCGGTCTGATCACCAATGGTATCCTGGCAGCTCTGTGGCTGTTCGGTGATCCTACCACCATGACCTCCAACCCCGAGACTGGTGCTCTGAACTGGGGCTACTTCCTGATCATCTATCTGGTCTTTACCATCATCACTGCTGGTTTCCAGGGTATCTCCGGTAACATCGTTATCCCCATGACCGCTGACTGCGCTGACTACGAAGTCTACCGTACCGGCAAGTACGTCCCCGGCCTGATGGGCACCCTGTTCAGCTTCGTGGATAAGATGGTCTCCTCTTTCGCTCCCATGGTCGCCGGTGTCATGTTCAGCATGTGCGGCTTCACCGACCACAACCCCGTTATGGGTGACCCTGTTACCCCGGGCCTGCGTGTGGGCGTTGTCTTCTGCGCTTACGGCATGATCATGCTGGGTCTGGTCTGCAACCTGATCGCTATGAAGTTCTACCCCCTGACCAAGGAGAAGATGGCTGAGATCCAGGATGAGGTCGCTCAGATCAAGATGAAGACCATGGCTGAGAACGCCTAATTGGTACTTGCAATTTTCTGCGGAAACCTGTAAAATCAAATAGGAAAACCGCTCGCCCTTGCGGCGGGCGGTTTTCTGCTTTTGGAACAAAATTCAGACAAGAGGTACATCGTAAATGGAAGAAAAGACACAGTGGGTAAAGGACCCGGATCATGGGATCATCTGGAACACCATCGACCACCTGTTATACTGGAAAGAACACCGTGAAAAGCACTGTGTCAGCCGCAAGAAATATATGCGCCTGTGCATTCTGGGTGCGTTTGGTGCGCACCAGTTCTATGCCAAGCGCCCGGTGCTGGGCCTGCTGTATCTGGCAACCTTCTGGAGTGGTTTCTCTGCCGCTATGACCATCGTGGACTTCATCATTGCCGTGCCCATGAAACCGGACGAGGACGGCAACATCTGGCTGTAAAAAGCCCTCTGGCGGCCTGCTGGGCCGGAAAGGAAAACACCCTATGGATAATGTCATGCAGTTTCTGTTCAACACCAACCACGAGCAGCCCAGCATCCTGGTCTGGATCCTGCTGATCGTGATCGCGGTCGTGATTCCCAATTACGTCAGATATCGGATGGAGCAGAAGCACTCCAATGATTCTGTTCCCACCCAGAACCCTGCCCGTTCTGCCCCGCGCAAGAAGAAGCGCAGCAAGAAGCGCTGAACCACAGGCTGGGATCGTATGGTATGGAGCTCCGGCTGTGTCACAATAAAATGAGCCGGTTCCCCTCCCCCATGTCCCTGCGGCTGCCACCGCTCTGATATTTCATGCTCCCCCATAACCGAAAGGGCCCTGCAAATGCCGCAGGGCCCTTTTGGCTTGCCAGAGTGTGTGGAGATGAGGAAATAGATTGACGGATGATAGCAAATGTGCTATCATAAGGCTGAGGGATAAGCTGCACATAGATGAGGAACATGAATGTATACAGTCGAATTTTACGAGAACGACAGAGGCGTTTCCGAACTGTGGGACTTTTTGGAAGAGCTGCGGATAAAAAGCGCATCCAATAAGGATGCGCGAATACAGTATAAACAGATCGTGTTGTATATCCAGCTGCTGCAGGACAACGGAACACGGCTTTCCGAGAATGTGACGAAGCATCTGATGGATGGCATCTGGGAGCTGCGTCCGGGAAATAACCGGGTATTCTACTTCTGTTGGCGGGGTGACCGGTTTGTGCTGCTGCACCAGTTTCGGAAGAAATCACAAAAAACGCCGCGGCGTGAAATTGAACGAGCAAAAGCAGAACGTGATGATTGGCTTGCAAGAAAGGGTGAGTGAATATGAGGACCTGGAACGATTATAAGGAGCATGTGGCAGCTGCTGACCCGGAAATTGCAAAGGATATCCGGGAAGCGGAAGCAATGTCTGCAATCGTGAAAGCAATGGTAGAGCAGCGCAATGCGATGGGATTGAGCCAGCGGGAGCTGGCAGCGAGGTGCGGCATTCCGCAATCCTCGGTGGCACGGATCGAATCCTTTAAGACGATGCCCAATCTGGATACCCTGCTGAAGATCTTCCAGCAGCTGGGCTTGAAATTGACCATCTCGGCGGCCTGATTCATCTTGCCATTTGCCGCATACAAAAACCGCCCCGACGGCTGCTTTGTGCAGTGCCGGGGCGGTTCGTTTGTTTTTTGGTGTTCAGATGCAGGAAGTACTTACTTCTTGATCTTGATCAGCTGTGCGTTCAGGCTCTCGATAAAGCCATCGGGCATGTTGATCATCTTAGCCATAGTCTCAGGGGTCATGCGCTTCATCATATCCCACATGCCAACGCCGGGCTTGATGTCAAAGTTGGTGGCCAGCTTGACAGCCCTGGTGGCGAGAGCCAGAGCCTCTTCGTTCTTGGAGAGATCTTCCATGCTGTCCTTGATGCTGTAATAGCCCTCGGGGAACTCCATCGGAGCCTTCAGATCCAGGCTGCCGACCTGCTTGAACCAGTTGGCAACGCCCTCCTGACGCTCGTTGAACTCAGGCAGGGTGTAGTAATCAGGCTCCTTCTCGACCTTTTCCAGCGTGATGGAATCCTTCACGTCACCGGCAACGGCCAGGATGGTGTTGAAGCCCTCTTCCAGAGCGACATTGAACTTGAACACGCGGTGTGCAGTCTGCTGGCCGACTTCCTTGCCGTTGACGTACAGCACAACGGTGTCCTGGTTGGAGTAGACCTTGATCTCGGTGGTCTCGCCTGCGCGCTGTGCATGGCGGCGGCCGGCGATGTGGACCATGGGCAGCTTGGACCAGTATGCCTGGTAGACAAAGTAGCTGTCCTTCTTGGTCTTGCGGTCAATGGTCATCAGGCCCTTGTTGTTGCGGCCTGCAACGCCGCCCTCGTGGCGGGCAGCACAGCCAAAGTCGAACATGTTCCAGCAGTGGGTAGCCCACACCCAGGGACGATCCTCGAACACCTGAGCCAGATGCTCGTGGTACAGTGCCTGATACTCCTCGGTGTAGTCCTTGCACTGGGGATCGTTGCTGTGCCAGTTGATGATACCCTCGGTGCCGTACTCGGAGATGCCGATGCAGATGTCGGGGTGCTCGGCGTGGAACTTGTCCAGCCAGGGGCCGTTCTGCTCCATCTTGCCGCCGTACCAGCCGAAGTAGTGGTTGTAGCTCTCTACATCGGTAATGTGATGCATGGGGCCGTCAACAGGGGTGTTGGAGACGTGGGCAATGGTGGTGAGACGGGTGGGATCCAGCTCACGCACCAGCTTCTGCAGGTCGTGGTGGTTGTCCACCAGCTCCTGGCAGATGCCGCCGATGAGGATCTCGTTGGACAGGCCCCAGAACATGATGGAGGGGTGGTTGTAGTTCTGGATGATCAGTTCGGTCATCTGGTGACGGCAGTTCTGGTGAGCGGAGGGGTCCTTCTTAAAGACGCTGATGAAGGGGATCTCAGCCCAGACGGCGAAGCCCAGCTCGTCACATGCGTCGTAGAAGTCCTGGCTGTGCTGATAGTGGGCCAGACGGATGGTGTTGGCACCCAGCTCCTTGATGAGCATGGCATCCTCGTAGTGATCCTCAGCGGTCAGGGCGTTGCCCTTGTACAGACGATCCTGATGGCGAGCCACGCCGCGCAGCGGGGTGGGCACGCCGTTGATGGAGAAGCCGTCGTTCGGGGTCACAGTATAGCTGCGGACACCCACGTTGGCGTAGATCTCATCAAAGGTCTCGTTGTTCTTCTGCAGGCGGGCGGTCACGGTGTACAGGTTGGGCTCGTCCATGCTCCACAGCTGGGCATCGGGAACGTACAGGGTGACTTTGGTGCTGTCGCAGGGGCGCACGCCGGAAGCAACTTCGTTGCCGTAGCAGTCCTCGATGCTGTACATCACGGTATAGGCCTCTTCGCCGTTGGTGACCCAGCTCTCGATCTCAAAGGTGGCACCGCCGTCCTCGGTGGGCTTGGGGGTGACCTTGATGCCGGGGCCGCCGAAGTAGTCCAGGTCAAAGTGGGTGCCGGGCACGCTGATCAGGTTCACGCCGCGGTACAGGCCGCCGTAGAAGGTGAAGTCGGCGGAAGCGGGGTACATGGAGGGGGTGTCCTCGTTGGAGACCTCGATGGTCAGCTCGTTGTCGCCCTCGTGGCACAGGTCGGTGACATCGGCACGGAAGATGGAGAAGCCGCCCTCGTGGGTGGTTGCCACCTGGCCGTTGACCTTCACGGTTGCGGCCAGAGCAGCTGCCAGCACCTCAACGTAGGTGCGGCCGCCAGCCAGAGGCTGCTTGGGCTGGGTAAAGGTGCGGGTGTAGACACCGGTGGTGCGCAGATAGCTGCCGTTGCCGTCCATGCCGTCCACAGCGTTCCAGGTGTGGGGCAGGGTGACCTGCTCGGTGGGACGCTCGCCCTTGGGGAAGGACAGGGTCCAGTTTTCGTTCAAGGAAATGATCTCTCTCATCGATACTGCTCCTTCTGGTTTTCTTCTTTGTTTCGGCGGCCTGTATGGCAGAAGAAATGCCGGAAACAGGCCGGTTGTTGATTTCAGTATAGCACATCAGAGGGGGGTAGGGTTTGTACAATCTTTTGGCAAAATAGTAATATTTTGTGAAAATCCAGACGATGATTCCACGATTTTACAATCTGGCCCTTGGAAACGACAGCACAGCATGAAAAGGCTCCCCGGAGCAGAGACGAAAAAGAGGGTGTCCGTCCCCGCAGAGGGCGGCAGCGGCTTCCGCTCATCCCTGACCAGAGGGCCTCTTTGGCGCTGTGGGTCCCTCCGGCAGAAAGTGTTGACGGAACGGCGGCTTTTTGCTATAATTATATAGCTATGAATATGGAGATGTATCGAAGTGGTCGTAACGAGAACGACTCGAAATCCGGGTGGATGCTTCGCCGCATTTCTCCATTTCACACGAGGAAACGTCAGAATTTGATGTTCTGGCAGGCTTTTTGACCTGTCTGAACGATGCGTTTTCTAACAATATTCTAGCATTAAATTTCTAAGATTCAAGAGGAAATCAGCAATATACAAATTGCAATTTCTTCTCAGAATACAACGTGGAGTAGTACTCAAGTGGTCGAAGAGGCGTGACTCGAAATCTCGTAGGCCCTGCAAGGGGCGCCAGGGTTCAAATCCCTGCTACTCCGCCAGAGGCGTGGATTCATACGAATCTACGCCTTTTTTGTTTGTCCTTTTGCCGCTTGGAGAACAGGTGCACCGGCGAAAACCGGGTTTCAGATACCCGTTCTCTCCCGAATTCTCTCCAATGGTCGGATCGACCACACCACGGTTGAATCTGGCAGAAATACTACCGATTGTTGAAGATCGAAATAGAAAGACTCACTTTTTCATTTCTAACAGCTCTGCGATCACGCCAGCAGACCCCTCCTTACTCTTGTAATCAAGATGTGCGTAGATATCAGCGGTGGTCGAGAAGGTGCTGTGTCCCAGCCACTCCTGAACCTGCTTCATCGACACACCGTTCATGACCATCAGGCTGGCACAGCTGTGGCGCAGGTCGTGGAAGCGGATGTGCGGCAGACCATACTGCCGGAGCAGCCATTCAAAGTGTTCCGTCACGAAGTTGGGCCGGAGCAGCTTGCCTTCCTGATCGGTGCAGACAAAGTCCAGATAATCGGTGCGGTAGTTCTTGCCGAACAGCCTGCGGTAAAGTTGCTGCTTTTCCTTCTGCTTGAGCAGTTCGGCTTCCACAGCCGGAATCAGCGGCAGGGTGCGGCAACTGGTCTTGTTCTTCATCACGTCGCTGACGACCGGGACATACTTGCCGTTCACCCGCTGTTCCGTGACCTTGTGGTTGATGGTCATGGACTTCCGCTCGAAGTCGATGGACGACCATTTCAGCCCCAGCACCTCACTCCGGCGCAGACCGTAATAGGCCGTGATGAGGATGCACAGGTGGAGCGGGTCATCCTGCGAGACTTCCAGCAGCTGCTGGACCTCGTCCTTGGTGTAGAAGTTGGGCCGGAAGCTGTTCTTCTTGGGCCGGTCCACTTTCAGCATCGGGCTGACTTCCAGATAGTCCTTGCGCACGGCATCCTTGAACGCCTTGCCGAAGATGGCGTGGTAGTGGATAACGGTGTTGGTGGTGCAGCCATCCAGCAGGATCTTCTCCTGAAACTCGTCCAGTACCTGCGGTGTGACCTCGCAGAGCTTCAGACCCAGCGGTTTGAAGTACTGCGTGATGCGCCCCTGAATCATCTGGTTGTAGCTGATGAAGGTGGCGGTCTGGATGGATGCCTTGTGAATCTGAATCCACTCGTTGAGATAATCCAGAAACAGCATCTCTGACTTGCTGACCGATCTGATCGGCGCAGGGATGGGCTTTGCCGTCCGGGTGTCTACTTTCTCGTAGGCACCGCCCCGGCCTGTGGGCAGTTTGCCCGTTTCGTCATACCGAAGCAGGACTTCGTGGAGCATAGCCTCGGCCTTGCGCTTGTTGCCGCGCACGGTCAGACCGGTGGAGATCCACTTGATCTTCCGTTTGCCCTTGGCATCGTAAAGGTTGAGTACGAAATAGAAACGTCCATTTTTCTCTTGGACAGACCCTGTTGTTTTCATCATAAACCTCCTTGTGATTTAACAGGCGTGCTGTCCGTTGCTGCAATCACAGCATACCACATCCAGCGGCGGATTTCCAGCCGGAAACGCACTCTGCCCGGTGAGCAGGAACTCGATGACGCTCAGCTTCGGGATGCGGTAGGTGCGCCCGATCCGCAGCGCAAACAGGCGGCGGGAACGGATCAGCTCCCCTACCGTGTGGCGGTTCAGGTTGAGCATTTCGGATGCCTGCTGAAGGCTCAGGGCATCGGGGTAGCCGAGAAACATCTGGGAATAGGGATCGTTAAACTTCATAGGCGCTCCTTCGGTATAAGTAGTTTAAGGTCGGAAAGTGTGTCACCCGCGGTTATATCCTTTGCAGCAAAGCGGCGGTCAGGTGACAATGTAAAGAGAACTGGCAGCAATTCCAGCTCCCCCATCGCAGATGGTTTCAAACCCGTCTGCGTTAATAAGTTAAGGTCTCCCATATTGGTCCTCGACTTCCCTAGGAGTGGGGAATCGTCCGGCGGCGGGCTTGCACCGCACCATTGGCATTTCAGCCACCCCGTCTTCGTTATGACCGGGCTGCGAGTTACAGAAGTACCTTTTGTGAAGTACCGGACGATTGAACTATTCACTTGTCAAGGAACGTATGGAAGATTTCTGGACTTTGATGGACGAAAAACATCCTTCTACTTGGTAGCCGATGAAAAAGGCTATTTCGTAGCATTGAAAGCAATTTTGTAAACAAAACGTAATAATAGTCCGAGAATGGTCTTGAAAAAGATGCCCTACACTTGGTAGGCATCGAGAACGCCTGTTTCGTAGCATTGGTGAGAAACTTGTAATTGAATTGTAATCTTTGAGACCAAATCTCCGCTTTTGAAAAAGTCCTCTCACTTGGTAGGCATCGAGAAAGACCTTTAGACACCCATAATTTTGAGAATTAACAAAAAAGTCACATTTGGATTGTTTTACAATGTAAAAAATCTATGTATTCCTGCCACAGACTGCAATGGCACATCAGTGGCAGAAATATAATTTAGAGCGATTCTTCGCGGTTCATGGGGGTAATCGCTTTGTGTTTTGATTTTTCTTGCTGAATCTGCTCCAACTGTTTCAGCACAGATTCTTTCTCTGGGGTCTTACCGCCCGGTGCAGAAAGCTGCTGCTTATTCAGCACCATGTCGATATACTTGCGGATATTTTTTAGTGCGGAGATATCCGGCTGCAAGGTTTCCAGTTGGGTGCGCAGCTCTGCGCTGCCGGATTGCAGCGCAGAAAATTCGGCATCCAATGCCGAAAAATCCACCGCTGTGCTGCCGTTCAGCTTCATCATAGTTCGGACAGCTTTATTGAAAGCGTCCAGTTCTTCCTTGTGCTGGCTGGCATAGGCATCTTTCGTCAGCTTGAAGTTCTTTTTTAGAAAGGTATCGTGGATGGGTTTCAGCTTGGCATGGATGGCAGCAGCATCCTTGATCTGGGCGATTGCCCGTATTCGGTTCTCATTCTGCTTCAACTGCCTGCGGAGAGGGGCGGCGGTCTGGTTCAGGTTAGAAATTGCAGTGTCCAAATCCTCAACAGTGTTCAGTGAATGGGTTTTCAGATAGTCCACAGCCCGTTTAACTTCCTCAAAGTCCCGGACTGTGCATTTAAGTTTTGCCTTGCCAGACCAATCGCTGCGCTGCTCATTGCGGAGGTTGAAGTAGTCCACCAGCAGATCGGACAGCGTGGGTTCCTTTGCTTGTTCCAGTGCATCCAAAAGAATCTGTTTCTTTTCGGTCAGGTCTGCGATCCAGCGTTGCAGCCCACGAATTGCGCTGCGGATGGACAGCATCAGGTTGTTGGCCGCACGAATATCCCGGTTCAGATTGCCGAGAAAGGTTTCCACCCCACGCTTTTCCATTTGGTGTGCGGCGGGGCCGAGATGGACGGTCGGTATCTGCTGGATGCCCTGCCGCTCAAAGGAGCGCAGGTCAACACGTTCCGGTCTGCCAGCAGCTTCCAGATAGCGGTTGGTGATGGTCTCCCAGCCATGCCGCCAGACCTCGGCGTACTTCTGGTCGTTCCAGTCCACGGTGCTTTCCTTGTGGCATTTCCAGTTGCCGGAAGGGAGCCGGATGCGCTCGCCGTTCTCGTCAAGGTCGTATACCTTTCGGGCTTTCGGGAGCCACTTGCCGTGTTCGTCCATTGCTCGGAGCGTCAGCAGAACGTGGGCGTGTGGGTTGCCATCTCCCTTGTCGTGGATGGCAAAATCGGCTATCATGCCTTTGGAAACGAACTGCTCATTGCAAAATTCTTTGAGCATGGGAAGATACTGCTCTTTCGGAACTTCCACTGGGAGCGCCAGCACGATGCGGCGGGCAAGCTGCGAGTTCCATTGATTCTCCACGGCTTCCACGGCGTTCCAGAGGGTCGCCCGGTCTGCAAATCCGGGCGGCGCATGGGACGGCAGCATAATCTCGGCGTGGACAAGCTCTTTCTCTTTGTTGTAGAATTTTGTTTTCTGGTCGTACTCGCTGAACAGCCGTTCGCCGCTCTGGTAAGCGGCCCCGGCAACAGCGGACTGCCCTTGGCTACGCTTGACGATGGTGATTTTGAAATGCGGACACGGCATAGGCATCACCCCCAAACAAAAAGACCGCCCAGCAAGATAACTCTTGTTGAACGGTCTGGAATCGTATTCGGTTGTACTCGCCGCCTTGGAACGGAGTGCTGTACGCTTCGGTCTTAGGCGGGAGCTGCAAAAGGATAGCTGCAAAGCAGCGCAAGGAAAATGCAGTTTTCCTTGGGATGGAATCGGGCTGGCGCACAAACGCCAGCTTCGATTTCATCGAGCCGTCTGCAAGACCGCAATTTCACCGGAACGGTGTATAATTGCGCCCTTTATTCTAAAGGGTTTTGGACGTTGCTGCGTTCATGAACATCATACACCATCTTTGCAAGTGCCAGCACGACTTCAGGTTGACGGAACGAAATCTTCAGCAGCTCCATCACCTGATCGTCGGTCAGTTCTCCCGGACAGACCAGAAAGCTTTCCAGCATTCCAGCACGGGTGCAAAGACGATGCACACGCTCTCTCCGGTTCAGCTCTGACATCTGGCGTTCAAGGATCTTCTCCCGGTGCTGACAAGAGCGCAGCTTCTGTTCTGCTTTGGCTTTTTCGTTGCGGAGATAGGCAAGGTCGGTTTTAGGTTGGGTCATGGCATCACGCTCCTTTTCAGAAAATAAAAAGCCAAACAATCAGACCTGCTTTGCAACTGATTGTTTGGCGAGGAAAAGCGTATATGGTTTTGGCTGTTTAATCAAACAATGATAACGTGAACAGCGCGCTCGTAATCAGCTTTGCGAACGTATATTGTGTAAATCGTTTGACAATTGACCTTTTGAAATACGGTTCCAGCTCTTTCACGGGTTCCCATCGAAAACAAAGACGGCGATGATAAATCGCGTACTTTTGTTCGATATCCGATTCCCTCTTTTTCTAAAAGAGATATGTATTTTTGGTATTGTGATTGATTTAAGCAAACCACCAACTCTTTTTGATTAAAAAACGGTAGCATAAAAAACTCCTTGCTCAAAAACGGTCATCGGATATTATTTGAAATTTCAACATACCAAGTCTTTCCGGTCTTTGCAGCAATATTGACAACATAGTAGCAGCCAACGTGATTTGTCGCATCTACCAGAACACCAGCCCAAGAGGAATCAGGGTATTTTGTCCAGTTTTTCTGAGATGCAGGAATGTCAAAATCCTTGGTCTGCTCTCGATATCCGTTACTCGTCCATCCAGTTTGACCAATTCTTAGAGTTTGGCTCGTAATTTTTGTTGCAGAGTTATTGCAATAGTACTTTCCAGTAACCTTTGTCAACTTATAATACGAACGATCGCCGGAGTCTTTAACAATATCATAATAAATTGTAGTATATGCTCGTACGGTGTTGCTTGAGTCCCAAGAATCTTGGTTGATGCTTCCATCTGCACAGGGGCTTATAGATGTTGGAAATTCGCTAGGCAGAATGGTTGCGACATCTTTTCGATAGGAAGTAAGGGACGAACCATCATCCAAATGTTGAACATCCAGAACGGTTTTTTCTTCGAACTGAATCATTTCATCGGTTGCCTTAACAATATTGGATTGGGTAATCAAATCTTTTTCCGGCGATTCAGAAGCCATTTTAGCAAAGAGCGAAGAATGAACGGTGACACTGCCGATTCTCATAGAAGGTTCCATTGCAACGCTAGAAACGCAGAGCATCGCAATCATCAAGAAAGAAAGCGAAGCAGCTAAAAGCTGTGATACTTTTTTATGTTTCATAATAAGCAATCCTTTCTCATTAAATGGATAAGTTTGAATTTCATTCAAAGCTATATTGCTGCATCGGAGTAACTCCTTTCGATTTGTGCATTGTGCCATCCTTTCTTACACTGTATACACAGCAAGCAATATTGTCTACATTTCTGTAATAAGATGGAGAAAATTCGTAACGAAATCGGAGTCACCAACAAAGAAAAATGGCATAGTGCTTTTTGTTGTTGAAACAGGAAAGCGACCATGCCATTTCAGGATTGAACTTATTTTCGTTTTTCTTGCAGATGCTTCTCAGGTACACAGGGACGTTTCGGCTGATACATCCAGCCCGCACAAACCGGAGGCCACTCCTGCATATCCCTCTTCACCAGAGCTTCAATTTTCTTTTTGGCGAACTGTTTGATTTGAATTTTCATTTGTATGCCCTCCTTTCAATTTTGACAGCGTGAAATGGATAGTGTTATTGCATCAGCAGTTAATGCTGCGACCAACCCTTGTAGTATGGAGGGTGCGATTTGAACTCTCGCCAACAGAATTGCGAAAATATTTAGAAGCAATAATAACCAACGAACAGATGTCTTTGCAGCCTTGAACTCATCTGTTGACCAGTGAATGCTTTCATTGTTAACTGGTGCAATACACAAAATTGTAGCATCTGAAACTATAGTTAAGAAAAGCAACGCCAGACCTGTATGGAAAACGTAGGAGATTGAAGCAAGAAGAACGACTTCTAATAAAATGGAATGGAACAGGCATTTACTATAAGTGGCAGCATGATAACCGTTTGTGTATTTCCGAATTAAAAGGAAGAAAACAGAAAATGAGATTGTTAAAGTCCAACCAAAGCAAAAACCGCCAATCAGACACTGCACAAGCCAAGTTAATAAGGTTGTCACTCTTTTTTCGATGCTATATGCAAACCATTCAGAATAAGATTCATCAAGCAATCCCATCGACACGCATTTTTGTGTTAATTGCCTTGCAAAATCTTTCATTGCGACAATCCTCATTAAAAGAACTTTCTTGAAACAAAGAATACACAAGTTGAGCCGCAATTTCCACAATAATGTAACGAAATGGACTTCTTTTGTCACGAAATCGGAGTGAGCGGTATATCAGCGGTGAACTGGAACCACCCATTTTCATAGAACATCGTATACTCTCCACTGTATTTTTCGAGAATCAGCCGGATGT
>OGUD01000212.1_pt1 | contig 57865 bp, 47 predicted proteins | sample 1573671 | NCBI WGS metagenome assembly OGUD01 (sample SAMEA2582065, study PRJEB24529) | metagenome | biome: Human gut stool | place: China | collected 2011 | reverse complement strand
TGTGCGGGCTATTTTCATTCATTGTTCCAACAAAAATCGGAATTTCCTATTATATCAAAAAAAGCGAAGTGAAAACTCCGCTTTTCCACATAAAACCAAGGCTTTTGCTTACCCCTCTTAAGTCGCAAAGTTCCCTTATATTGTAACGTATTTCTACCCTTTTGCCAAATAGTTATTTCGCCCTACTCAGCAAACAAACCGTCTCCACATGCACGGTCTGACAAAATTGATCCACCGCCGTGCATTTCTCCACCTGATATCCTCTTGCCTGTATCATCTCCAGATCCCTCGCAAGGCTTGTCACTTTGCAGGAAATGTACACGATCTTATCCACCCCATAGTCCAATATCTTCGGCAGTGCTTTTGGGTGTATCCCATCTCTCGGAGGGTCCAACACGATCACATCCGGTTTTTCTTCAATTTCATCCAGCACCTTGAACACATCACCTGCAATAAATCTACAGTTGGAAAGTCCGTTGTGCTCTGCGTTTTCTTTCGCGGCCTCCACAGCCTCCTCGACAATCTCCACGCCGATTACCTGTTTTGCAACCGGAGCTAAAACTTGTGCGATCGTTCCGGTTCCACTGAACAAATCAAAGACCGTCATGTTGTGGATATCCCCGATATAATCCCTCACGGTTTTGTAGAGAATCTCCGCACCCTTTGTATTTGGCTGGAAGAATGAAAACGGTGTGATTTTGAAGTCCATATCAAGCAATTTCTCATAGAAAAAGTCCTGTCCGTATAAAATTCGAGTTTCATCACTCTGTACTACATCGGATAAGGAATCATTTAAAATGTGAAGAATTCCAACGATTTTTCCTTCCAGCTGCAATGCCAAAAGTGCATCCACAAGCGGAGACAAATCATGTTCTTCCTGTGTTGTTGTCACAAGGTTTACGAGAATTTCTCCGGTCTGATCACCACGGCGTAAAAGCAGGTGGCGAAGATAACCCACATGTTGCATTTTTTTATAATATGCCACATTTCTCTCTTTAAAATATTCCAATACACACAAGAGAATCTTTGTCATATCTTCGTGCACTAATTTACAATCAGCTGCTGTCAGCACATCATATGTGCTTCCCTTTTTGTGAAGCCCAAGTGACAGCGGACCGTCTTTGTATTCATCTCCAAAAGAAAATTCCATCTTATTACGGTAAGCAAACTCTTTCGGGCTTGCTTTTACCCCCTCAAATTCATAATCTTCCAAAATGGCGGCATCCAATATTTCTTTTACCTGATCACCTTTCATTTTCATCTGTTCCTCGTAAGACATCGTCTGGTACATACAACCTCCACAGGCAGGGAAAATGCTGCATACAGGTTCTCTTGTCTCCAAAGGTGATTTTTCAAGAACTTCCAAAAGCCTTCCTTCCGCTTTCCCTTTTCGTATTTTGTTTACACAGAATTTTACTTTCTGACCTGGAATCCCATTCTTTACGATCACTGATTTTTCCTCGCCCTCGACAGTCACCAGTCCTTTATTCGGAAATGCTACTTTTTGAATAATGCCTTCATATACTTCTCTCTTTTTCATCTATATAAAATCCTCTCTATACTTTTCATTTATTGTTTTATTCTATCAGTTTCCAACTTTTTTGCCAACCAAAAGTGAACAATCTTTCCAAAATGTATTGAATTGGAAAGAACAATGGATTGTCGCTTTAGACAAAGAGCATCTATTCGAGAACTCAAGCCACCGGACACGTTTCAAAGAGCTTTTAGACTGTTTCGCCGATTATCCATTTTTCACCAAAGGGCTCTGTAAATGCATGTACCTGTCTGCTTGGGATGAAGAGCATTTCTGCATTATGCTCTCGATGCTGACTGAGATGAGTCTTGAACATGAAAAAAATACAGATGAGATGCGTACTCAGGGGGATGTTCTGATTGCAGAACAACCTGAAGAAGAGGCATATATTTACCGGCTTTCAAATGCGTTTTTAGACAATATGCCATTTCAGCTTGACGATCCGCAAAAAGTACAGCCTGATATTCTTCATATTATCCAAAAGGCATTGCACGCCTCTGACATCATCGATCAGCTCTAGTAAGCACTGCAGAGCACATGAAAAAAGAGTTCGATTTTGCTTTCGCATACCGAACTCTTTTTTACATGAAATTATGCTTCGCTCAATATCTTTTTGTACACCGGAATATACAGTATAAATGACATCAAAAGCAGAAAACCACTCAATACAATCAATGTATTCGCAATTTGCTCCTGAATATTCGGCGCCAAAATCAAAATAAACATCACAACATAAAGCACTGCTGTGGATACTTTTCCGAACCACTTCGCGCCGTTTAACATTTTCCCTTTTTTCAGAAGAATCACGCCCATAATTCCCATAAATCCTTCTTTGATGACAAACAGCACCACAACCGGAATCAGCCATTGGAAACGGAACGACAAAGAAAATACAATCGCTGCCTGTGTTAATTTATCTGCAACCGGGTCAACAATCTTTCCTAGGTTAGTAATCATATTGAATTTTCTTGCAATAAATCCATCTAAAAAATCGGTAATCCCTGAAATTCCAATAATAACTGCCGCCATATGGAACTCTGCAATCGAATCTGCTGTCACATATCTCCATACGATCAGCGGAAGTAACAATATCCGAAAATATCCAAGCATATTCGGGATAGAAAAAATCTGCTTTCTAAGCGGCATATCACTTGTTATCATATGTATCCTCCCCCTTATTGAATTGAGGACGGCAGTAATTGTCACATTACCACCGCCCTCAACTAATTAAACTTCATCATCGTCACTGAAAAAATCGTCGTCGAAATCGTCTTCAAAGTCCTCTTCGAAGTCTTCCAAATAGTCTGGTGTAAAGAACTTATATACTGCGTAAGCGATTCCTGCAATTGCTGCCACTGCACCTACAACCGCCAAAACCCAAAGCAATGTGTTTTTCGCCTTTTCATCATCTTTTTTGTGCAGTAACTCATTTAATTTTGATGCTGCAATCATATCTTCTAATTTATTCATATGTCCACGTCCTTTCCGACTTTCCTCAGAAGTCACTGTTCTCTTTTTCACATTATACCACTTACATACTGATATTACCATATGTAGATTCTATCATTTTATACAAATTCTTATACTTTTTGTAATTTTGCAAATGTAGCAAACATCTTTTTCACACCGACTGTATCAAACTGTACTGTAACTTCATAGTCACGTCCGCCTTCTGTAATTCCAGTCACTAGTCCTTCTCCGAACTTCATATGTCTGACCCTGTCCCCCACATCGTAAGACAGACCTTCCCCTTGCGTAACTGTAAACTGCTGCTTCGGTTTCTGCATAGCAAATGCCTGTGTGCGGAATGCTTGTTTTGCCTGCATATATGCATTCTGCTTTGGAACTTCTTTCTCATCTTTTTCGATGAGATTGCCTGTGCTTAAAAGATTCACCGGAATCTCCTTTAAAAATCGAGACATCTTATTGTACTGCGTCTCTCCGCGCACCATTCTTCTTCTCGCACAAGTCAGCGTCAGATTTTCTCTTGCTCTTGTAATTCCAACATAACAGAGTCTTCGCTCTTCCTCCACCTCAGTCGGATCATCGGATGTGATTGTCATATAGCTTGGGAAAAGACCATCTTCCATTCCTGCAAGATACACTTCCGGAAATTCAAGACCTTTTGCACTGTGCAGTGTCATCAGGACCACATAATCACTGTCTTCATCCAAACTGTCGATATCTGCGACAAGTGCAACTTCCTCTAAAAATCCGCTCAATGTCGGCATTTCATCTTCACAGGATTCCTCGTAAGCTGCGATTTTATTCATCAATTCATCGATATTTTCGATTCTTGCCTCCGCTTCAATATCGCCCTCCGATTTCAGGTCTTCGATATAGCCTGTCATATCCAGAATTTCCTGCATAAGATCGCAGATAGACATATTTTTTGCCTCACTTTTAAAATGTTCAATCAACGCCACAAATGACTCTAATTTACTCGCACTTCTCCCAATATTTGGAATCAGATCCGCTGCTCGGAGTGTCTCGTAAAAACTTACTCCGCGCTCCAGTGCATTTTCCTGCACTCGATTGATTGTCGTAAGCCCAATGCCACGTTTTGGCACATTGATAATTCTTCGGACCGCCAAATCGTCTTTCCCATTGTCGATTGTTTTCAAATATGCAAGTAAATCTTTAATCTCTTTTCTTGCATAGAAATTAATGCCGCCCACAATTTTATACGGAATGCTGGCTGTTACAAATTTTTCTTCAAACATACGTGACTGCGCATTGGTGCGATATAAAACAGCATGATCATTGTATGTGCGCGTTCCGTTATTCACATGCTCTTTGATATCTCCCACAATGTATTCTGCCTCATCATATCCACTGTCGAACTGACGAAATGCAATCTTATCCCCCTCGCCATTTTCTGTCCAGAGTGATTTCTCCTTACGGCCAAAATTATTCTTTATCACTGCATTCGCCGCATTCAAAATATTACCTGTAGAACGATAATTCTGCTCCAGTTTAATCACTTTTGCATCTTCAAACACATGTTCAAAATTCAAAATATTTTTGATATTTGCCCCGCGGAATTTGTAAATAGACTGGTCATCATCTCCTACCACACAGAGATTTCTATATTTCTTTGCCAAAATCCGAATCAGCTCAAACTGCACCGTATTCGTATCCTGATACTCATCGACCATAATATAGCGGAATCGCTCCTGATAATAATCAAGCACCTCCGGCTGTGTCTGAAACAGTTGTACTGTCTTCACGAGAAGATCATCAAAATCCAGTGCATTGTTTGCCCGCAGTTGTTTTTCATATTCTTTATATACCTTTGCAATCTTCTGCTTTCCGAAATCCCCCGCCGCATTCAATTCATATTCTTCCGGCGTGATCTGTTCATCCTTCGCCGAAGAAATCGCTGCCAAAAGGTTCCGCTCCTTATAGGCTTTTGTATCAATCTGTAAATATTTGCAGACATCTTTCATAAGCGTCTTTTGATCATCTGCATCATAAATCGTAAAGCTAGTATCGTATCCAAGTAAGTCAATATGTCTTCTCAATATCCGCACGCAGGTCGAATGAAACGTGCTCACCCAGATGCTCTCCGAGCCAAATCCGACAATCTGATCGACACGCTCACGCATCTCCCCTGCCGCTTTGTTCGTAAATGTAATCGCCAAAATGTTCCATGGATTGACTCCCTTTTCATCAATCAAATATGCGATGCGGTGTGTCAGCACTCTTGTCTTTCCTGAACCTGCTCCCGCGAGGATGAGAAGCGGCCCCTCTGTATGATAGACCGCTTCACGCTGTTCTTTATTCAATGTATCGTAAATGCTCATAAACTCTCCTTCTTTATGTTCTGAATTGCCATTCTTTTTTCCACTTCTCTTAAAAATTGATCTCTTTTTATCGGCGAAATCAACATGATTTCATGCCGTCCGTTTACCGTGTAATCAATCTGAATCCTGCGAAGCGACATTGCTGCCGAAGACAATGGATTCCACGTCTTCTTTATATTGGTAATGCTCTCATATGGAATCCGTTCCGTTCCAAAAATATAGCACTGCACAAGTATGTAATCATTATAGAGGGTATACCGCATAAAAACAAGAGGAATAAATATAAGCAATATCAAGCTCAAAGTTCCGATGACCAGCCAGTTTGGCTTCCCTTCCATCACACTGTCTATTCCTATTTTTACCTCTATCGCTACCGGTATCAGAATCAATACCGCCAGCCAAAGATCGATTCTAGTCCGATAGGATGCCGCCTCTTCTGCCTGCTCCTTTTCCTGTTTTGCATATGCCTTTTTTAGCTCTTTTTTTTGTGTTGTCTCTTTCCGGCTCTTGTAAATATACCAAATAAAAGGTGAAAATGTCAGAATCAAAGACACCGGCAGGAACCATTTCCCAAGAGTTCTGCATGTCACCGAGCAAAACACCATATAGGCAAACATTAACATTAAAAATAGGTTCATCAATACAATAACCGGGTAAAGTCTTCCATAAGTTCTCTTCTCACTTTCACTGGCATTCTTTGAAATTCCGCTTGTACGGACAAAATAAGTAACAATGCTCATCATACCGAGCAAAAACAATATAACAAAGAACAATAAAATCAGAGATGTCTTGTCTGACCAAATATCCACGTTTCCCACTTCATTGTAATGTTGTGGGATTTTTTCTGGAATTTTGTTCCAAAATATCAATGGCAAAACAATTGATGCAAATGCAATTCCTACCGTCACATATTGAATCTTTTGAAATATTTTCATTTTTTCGCTCATATGTTCTTCCCTCCTGCCAAAAATGGAATGTACGCTCGCACATTCCATTTTAAACATTATTCAAATTACATTATGAAAGATGCTAACTGGAATAACCAGTTTGCTGCGATACCTGCCACAATACCACCGATTGTATGGCTGATGATTGCTTTTCCTGTAAGTTTGCTGCACTTCAAACTTGACATCATCGCAACATGAGTACTTAGGTATCCGCTCCAGCACATACACATTGCTGTAAATACTGCAACGTCATTCGCATGTGCTACACCGTCTGCTACCATCTTAGGTACCAATCCAACAGCTGCTCCGGCCGCTCCTAATGCTGTGATCGGAACAGAGATTGCTGATGGTGAAGAGAAACCAAATAATGGAGATAAGATAAACTGCAATTTTTCTCCAATCCATGGCAACAATGCAACTCCCTCGTAAGCAGCACCTGTGTAAACACCGTCTGCGGAAGGTCCATTTGTAAGCATCATTACAACCGTACAAATCGCAAGTACACCAGGAATAATTGCAAGACCTACATCCACACCATTCTTACCACCGTCCAACAGTGCTTCCAATGCTCTCGCTCCAATTCCGCCATCTCTTACTTCTCTCTGCTCAAAGACATCTTTTTCACTTCCTTCTTCAAGCGGAATACAGTACTCTGTTGTACCATATTCTTTCTTCGTAAACAAAATCATCATTCTTACGCTGACAACACTACCGATAATTGCGCCGATATTACCGATCAGAGCTGCAAATCCAAGATTCTCGCCTGTTGGAGATGTAATACCGATCATTGATGTTGTAACAATAAGCCCCATACCGAATGCTGTACCTAAATTTGTCAGTGCCGGTAATTGATATTTTTTGAAATATTTTTTAAAGTTTGTATCCTCTGCAAGTCCTAAAATTGCCGGGTTATCTGACAAGTACGTAGTCAAGACTCCCATTGAAGCTGCTCCAGGTAAATCATACACTGGTTTCATTAGGGGAGAAATTATTTTATTGATTAATGCAATCAAACCAAATTCTGAAAATAACCCAGATACGGCTCCTGCTATAACCGCAATCGCCATGATATAAAATACTGTTTCAAGAAGTAACTGATAGGCTGTGTTCATCATCGTCTGCATCATGTTTACACCGCCCATTTTCGCCCCTATCAATCCAAAGAATGCAATAATTACTGCAAGAAAGATAAAGACTTCAAGGCTTACTGCCTTTTTCGTTTTTGTCGCTTTACTCATATTTTATCCTCTCTTATTATATAATTTTTTCTATAGTTTTCTCCCTTACTATAGATGTAACCCTATAATAACATAGAGGTTATCTATAGTCAACAGGAACAACGCGTTTTGTCAAAAAAATATCAATCCTTCCTTTTGTCTCCTTTTTTGCCAAAAAGTTTTCTTCAAAATACTTGTCATATAGTTTCTATTACTATATAATGTAACCATTGAGGTGATAAAATGACAATTAATACAAATGATTTATTAAACAGCATTCTGGAAAGTATTTCTAAAATTGATTATGTAAAATCTATTGATATTCCTAATATTGATTTATATATGGATCAGGTTACCACTTTTATGGATAAGCAGATGGCTTCTTCCAAGCGCTATGAGGAGGACAAGGTTCTTACTAAGACGATGATCAACAATTATGCCAAGAACAATCTGCTTCCTTCTCCGGAAAAGAAAAAGTATACAAAAGAACATCTTCTCGTTCTTACTTTTATCTATTATTTCAAAAGTTTCTTATCTATCAAAGATATCGAGATGCTTTTGAGACCGGTTACCGATCGGTACTTCCATACCGACAGCAAGCTGAACCTGACACATATTTACGATGAGGTCTGTTCATTTGGAAAAGATCGCATTGATACTTTAAAAGAAGAACTCAAGACAATGTATGCTTCCTCTTCTGAGACATTTTCAGAAGAGAACGAACAGGATCGTGAATTTTTACAATTGTTTTCTTTCATTTGCACACTCAGTTTCGATGTGTATGTCAAGAAACAAATTATTGAAAAACTCATTGATTCTCTTCCTGAAAAATTTGCTAACTATTACGAGAAAAAAAAGTAGAAGCTTCACACTTCTACTTTTTTACTGCATAATTCTTTGATATCCAAGCATCAGATCTACTACTTTCCCATAGCTTTTCACGCCGTCAATTTGTCTGTTGGCCTTTAAGTAAATATCATTCACTTTATCAGCCACTTCTGCTGTTATTCCATCGTACTTATCCCAAAATGAATTATTCGCCTGTAAATCTTTCAGCGCATTTATATTCAGGCGTTCACACAGTTCCTCATATTTTTCTGTATTTTCCCCGTAAAGGGCATTTGTCACATACAGCCATCCTGACAAAAATCCACTATATCTGAACTCTTCTGACTCCGATTTGATACAGCTTAAATATGCAATAAAGTTCGCCTCATCCTCCGACATAAACCCTCTCAGATGAGGCAATTCATGACACATCGTAAACGGGATATTATAGTCTGTCATATCCGCATTATAATTTGCCTCAATTGTAAATGGTGAATACACTCCTGTCAGATGCTGATATGACAAAATCTCCGATATCCAGACAGGTTTGGGATTCGGATAATATCCTTCCAACACCGAATAGGTCTCTGCAAGATGTTCCATCGACCTTACCGCCTCTTTTTTCGTGTTCCCTTTCAACACAAAGATTCCCTCTTTCGTGCGCGGAACCGTATCTGCCAATTCATTGACTTCTTCCGTAAGATACTCAGCCAACTGAACCAATTCTTCCTGTGAGTATTCCGCATTCGGTATGCCCGCCTCCTTAGCAAAAGATGTTCTGTGATAATTGATCCCACAGGCCATTGTGTAGATAAAAAACAATACACCTACCAACAGACATACCCACGAACTCCCTTTCAAAGCAATCGTGGATATCTTTTCTATTTTTCTGCAGATTCTGTAGATTCCGCTCATCCCCCCAGCCGCCAGAACTACAAGCAACACATAAAGCAAAATCTCAACAATCGAAAACGGAAACACAGAGCAGACTCTGCTGATAATTGTTGCAAGCATTCTGTATATCGAAGTCGCATACCACTGCGCAAATCCATTCACATTTCTTGCTAAAAACTGAAAGAATACTGCAAGTATAAGCAATAATAGTCCTATTTTTAACCTTTCCATTGTAGAAAAAAGTGAATCACTCGACCTGATGCACTTTTTCTTACTTTTCTTATTCTTCATCTTCATCCAGGCTGATCCGTTCAAATACCATATCATATCCGTCATTTCCATAGTTTAAAGAGCGATTCACACGGCTGATTGTAGCAGTCGAGGCCCCTGTCTTTTCTGCAATCTCCAAATATGTCTTCTGTTCTCTAAGCATTTTGGCAACCTCAAACCGCTGTGACAGTGACAACAGTTCATTGATGGTACATATATCTTCAAAAAAAGTATAACATTCTTCCTTGTCTTTTAAGCTCAAAATTGCTTCAAACAGATAATCGACTGCTTCTGTTCTAATTTTTTTACTCATTTTAAGTCTCCTTTATAGTGTTGTACTATTTTTATATTTTAGCACAGTAAACTCTTAAAGTCTAGTTTTTTTTGTATCGATTCACATATGGTTTCAATTTTTCTAATGATGTTGTGACGATCAATTCTTCCGGAAAATGGCATTCTGCCAAAATTTGTTCTGCCAAATTCAGTTTTCCCGCATCCAGATCTAAATGTGAATCACTTCCGGTCGTGATTGGAACCTCATATTTTTTACAATATTCCAGCATAACTCGGATATTTTCATCCGCATTTTCTCTTTTATTATCTTCCCGCAAAGAGGAATTATTGACCTCTAGCAGTGTCCCTGTCTCCTTTGCAGTCTTGACAAGAACTTCATAGTCAATCGGAAAACGAGAATCATCCGGATGGCCGATAATATTGATATACGGATTTTTCATCACATTTACATAGGCTCTCGTCACCGCTTCTTTTGTTCTTTCTCCACAAAAACATGGCGTATGAATACTCGCAATGACAATATCAAGATGTTTTAAAAGTCCATCGCGCATATCTACTGTTCCCTCGCTGTCCATAATATTGAGCTCTGTTCCAAAAAGCATTTTGATCCCGTAACGCTCTCTTGGCAGAATTTTCAAATTTTCAAAATAAAATATTCCGCAAGTTCCCGGCATCTCCGGTGCATGCTCCGTAAATGCAATCGCCTCCATACCATGTTCTTTCGCCATCTTTGCCATCTCTTGTATCGTGTTGTATGCGTGTCCACTTACAAGTGTATGGGAATGTGTATCTACTTTTATATTCATGTCAATCTTCCTTCTTTCTGCATAGAATCTTTGTATTTACATATCCTAAGCTTATATCTTACCACATTTTTTATAAAAAGGAGACTTATTATGGCTGATAATAAAAAAAATCAAAAAATCATTGATTCTTACGACTATCTGGCAAACGCCGCTTCTACACAGGACTGTACCGGTCTGATTCCCGCAGCTCCGACAAGTAAAGCCGAGTTGGAATCCTATGAGGATATCTATCACTACGAACCACCAAAGGTAAAAGTAAAAACTCCGGATTCCGAGCAACCACCAAAATAATCATTTCGCATATACTAAAAGAAAAAGGATTTAGCACTATGGCAAACACTGCATTTTTACCAATCGAAGGGATTGTCCAAAATATCACTCCAATGCAAAACAACTGTTGTCAGCAGATGGTATCCATCCGAAATTCAAACGGTATTACAAACATGATTATTTCCACTGACACTTATGTAATCAATGAAACAAGACTTCGCTCAGGTATGCCTGTAACTGCATTCTATGATGGTAACGCTCCTGTCCCACTTATTTTTCCCCCTCAATATCAGGCACTGATTATTGGGCGAAGAAGTGCAAACGAAAATATCGCTGTCAACTACTTCAATAATGATCTTGTCGCTATGGATCAATCCCTGCGCTTAAATATTTCACCTTTTACAGAAATTGTAACCTCAAACGGACAGCTGTATACCTGTGCCCTTGCCAATCAACTGCTGATTATTTATTATAGCATCACCACACGAAGTATTCCTCCACAGACAACCCCTCGAAAAATCATTGTTCTCTGCTAATGGTACGCATTCCGATTTTTCTCATATACTTATAGAAGAATCAGATTTGATCATCAGGAGGATATTATGAAAAAGCGTTTTCTTACTCTCGCATTAGTGGCAGCAATATCTGCCACTTCTCTGCTTGCATGCTCTTCAAAAGAAGAAAGCAAACCAGACAAACCACAAAAGGAAAAATCAACAGAAATTCTTCCGGACTCTACCAAAGTTGTTCTCAACGAAGTAGCTCACTCCATCTTTTATGCACCAATGTATGTAGCAATTGAGGAAGGATATTTTGAAGACGAAGGGATTAATCTCGAACTAGTCACTGGATTTGGGGCCGACAAAACAATGACCGCTGTACTCTCCGGAGAAGCAGATATCGGATTCATGGGTTCAGAAGCTTCTATTTATACCTATAATGAAGGTGCAAACGACTATGTTATCAATTTTGCTCAGCTTACACAACGTGCCGGTAATTTTCTCGTGGCGCGAGAAGAAATTCCTGATTTTTCATGGACGGATCTAAAAGGGAAAACCGTGCTCGGGGGACGAAAAGGTGGTATGCCTGAAATGGTATTTGAGTATATCTTAAAACAAAAGGAAATCGACATCGAAAAAGATCTGACAATCAACCAAAATATTGACTTTGGCTCCACTGCAGCCGCTTTCTCAGAAGGTCAGGCGGATTTTACAGTTGAATTTGAGCCAGGAGCTACCACTTTGGAAAAAGGTGGAAAGGGATATGTTGTCGCTTCTCTCGGCGAGGACAGTGGATATGTTCCTTACACCGCATTTTCTGCAAAGAAAAGCTATATCAAAAAAAACAAAGAAGTCATTCAGGGATTCACGGATGCACTGCAAAAAGGAATGGACTACGTACAAACACATACTCCGGAAGAAATTGCAAAAATCATTGCACCACAGTTCAAAGAGACAGATTTAGACACTATCACAACGATTGTAACCCGCTACTATGAGCAGGAGACTTGGAAAGAAAATCTAATCTTTGAAAAAGAAAGCTTTGAACTTTTGCAAAACATTCTGGAATCTGCTGATGAACTCGCTAAGCGAGCACCTTACGAAGACCTTGTAACAACTGATTTTGCCGAAAAAGCTGCAAAATAAAAATGCGTGACGGGGAATCTTCCCCGTTCACACATTACATGTTCACTCTTCTTTCATCTCATATACCCTATGATATTCCTTCGTCTCCAAGTCTTTAGCTGTTTCACTTCGATTCCTTGACAAAAATTTTGTAATTTCATAGCAGTTAATCCAGATTTCATTATTTCCCTCTTTCTGAGATTCGTCAAATATAATCTGTAATCCCCAATGTAAATGGGTCTCATCGATATTATTCACATTTTCTTTTTTGCTGTATCCAGTATGCCCCATATATCCAATCACATCACCCGCCTGTACAATACTTCCCTCTTTAAGCGATTTATTATACGGAAAATTCTGTCTTAAATGTGCATAGTAATAATATCGCTTTTTATCAAAACTGCGTATTCCAAGACGCCATCCTCCGTATTGATTCCAGCCAATCGCCTCCACATAACCAGACTCTACTGCCGTAATCGGAGTCCCCACAAGTCCCATCATATCATGCCCCAAATGCTGACGCTTATAGCCATAGCTTCTTGATGTTCCAAAGTCATCATAATCACTATATGCATAACCCTTTGCAATTGGTGAAAATGCTTTCAGCCCATATCGCTTTTCCCATCTGACTTCATTGGTTCCTTTCACCGGAACCTGAATTTCATAATCTCCCACAAATTCATCTAATACCGCCGTATACGACTCCAAGTAATAATCATAATACTTTTTGTCTTTTGTTATTTCCTCCATTGTGTATTCCTTTTTTACAAGTCCTTCTGCCAATTCATTTAAATCACTTTCTTTATACAGCTTATAGTTTCCCCCATATTTCACTGCCAGATATGCCAAAAGTTCTATCCAATCCAACTCAACCTCTTTTTCATGCGTCTCTACATCCCACCAATAAGCCCTCTCCAATGCCTCACATGGAATGTTAAAGTCCACCCATTTTATAAAATCCCCATCCACTCTTTGTATCTTTGAGGCAGATATCTTTCCGAAAATGATACCAACACAAAGCACTATCAACGCAAAAATCTCAATCCCAATTGCCCATTTTACTTTCTTCTCAAACATAATCATCCAAAAAAAGAATTTCTACATATCATATTGCCCATCTGACCAAAATATGTAGAAATTCTTTATCTCTATGGTTCCGTCACTGTTCCGTCAGAAGGTGTCGCTGGAGTATCCTGTGTCTTATCATCACTGTTTTCCGGTGTATTATTGCCATTTTCCCCTTGTGTTTGATCTGTCGGTTCTGTTTGATTCTGGGGTTCATCACTTGTATCTGCATCAGGCGTGGTATTGTTATTACCGGAATCCATATTCAAATCATTATTCTTGGAATCTTCTGGCTGATTTTCTTCTGTTTGATTCATATACTTATCATGCATCTGCTGTGCAAACTTGGCAATGGGATGCCGGTAGGTATATGCTGCAAACCCGAGCACCGCAACAACGATCAGAAAGAGCAAGAACTTGAGCAATCCGCCGCCTCGTCTTTCTTTCTTCGTTTTCGTCTTTCCTCTTCCACCTCGTCTTTTCGGAAGCGAAACGGAAGGCAGCTTTTTCCCTTTCTTTTTCTTCTTCTTTGTTTTCGTCTCTACCACATCTTCTGCCGTCACTTTTTTCTGTGTGTCTCTTTCTTTTTTCTTGTCCAGATTCACCTTTATCTTGCAGTCATAGCAAAATGCATATCGTGTAAAAACAGGCTCCCCACCTTCGTCCGTGCCGGACTGCACCGGCTTAATCGTCATCTCTTTACCGCATCTTGTACATTTCATACTGCTTCCTCCTTACTAATCAAATGTGAAACTTTTTATTTAATTCCTCCCCTAATTCCCGTCTTTTAAAAATGACCTGCGCCATAAAAAACAGGAAACTAAATCCCACACAGATAACCGATGGAAATGTAACTCCAAGCACTCCCGTCAATAATAAAATCAATGGTATCACAAATCCATATCCCGCCGCCATCACAAAATAAATCATGTATTCATTCGCAGCTAACCTCTGCAGCTTTGTGATCATCAGCATGGACATCATTATTATAACACTAATTCCCGGAAAAACAAAATCAATTGACCATTTATGCCATCCGGTTCCAAGATCCCAAATCAGACATCCAACCGTGATCAGAATCAACTGCCACATTGCATTTTTCAAAAGATTATATCTCTTTACAAACCCGATTGCCAGCGCTGTCCACATACTTAAGATTCCACCGGATACGATGATCGCCCAATATTTTCCCGGTGTCAGTGTAATATTCACAACTGCTGCAATCACTGCAAAAACAATACAGGCAAATGAGAACCACTCGAAAAATTTTACAGCCGCCGCACTCGCAAGTCTCTCCTCCGGATAGTCTGGTTCTTCCACTTTCGAATGTATTCCAAGCTCTGACAATATCTGAAAAAAATTTCTCTTAATATTCATACTGTCATACCGCGATGTAAAACCAAGGGAAAGTTTGTCTTCAAATGAACACATACAAAGTTCCGTCTTCGGTGTACTTGTGTACACGCCAAACCGCTCTATATACGGGACATACGCTTCCGGCATTCTTACAACACTCATATTAGAGAAAATTGCAGTCACATCACTTGCCGCCATCTTTGCTCCCGCCAAAATCCCCAGATTTTTCAATTCCAAAGGTGCCACCCGCAGAATTGGGTTCATCTCCAACGCGATCAGCTCATTCATGCGCATCGAAAGTCTTTCCTTCGTAAGCTCCTCCTGAAAATATGTTTTCACCTGTGCAAGCACCTGCTCAAAAGTGTCCCCTTCTCGAAAACGATACCCAGGTTCAATATATCCGAAGAAATTCAGCATCGAATCTGAAGGAAAAAAATTGCGAAGATTCACCGGGACCATCAGAACAACCGGATGCTTTTCCTGTCTTTTCGGCATCTCCCTGTGGATCGCACAAAGGAATACTGCCGTCAAAAAAACAGTCATCGACACCTGATATTCCCGCGCCTTTGCCAGCACTTCTTTTACCGACAGCACCGCTTCTGTCACCTGCAGCGGTCCTCTCGCCTTCCGAAGAGTCTTAATCTGATATGCTTTTACCTTTTCCTTCTTCTCTCGCCGTAAATCAGAATAATACTTTCGAAAACTATCTGATTCCTGATCCTGAATTGTAATGTGCTCCTTATCAAGCGAAATATCCGCTTCACCATATGCCAGCACAATATAGTGTTTGACAATCTCTTTTAAAAAACATGTGGCACCTGTTCCGTCTGTCAGCACATGAAATACTTCAAAATTAATCCGCCTTTTATAATACGTCACTTCGAATAACAGACTTTTCTTGTCACGCACATACAGATTGCTGCAAGGCTCTTTAAATTCCTCTGTGACAACCGGTTTTAAATTACTCTTTTCCAAATAATGCCAGAACAAGCCTTTTCGCATGACCGACAAAAAAAGCGGATATTTTTCAAGCGCTTTTTCCACTGCCTGCTGCAAAATCTCTTCTCTGACGTCTTCTTTCATAATACAATAAAAACGAAAAACTCGAGTGTCCTTTTTGTTGCTTGTCGCCGGAAATAATTTTGCGGCATTGTCAAGCTTTCGCCAATATGACCTTTTCGAATGAAACATCTCTTACCCCTCCCCTAAAAAATGATTCATAATTTCAAAACTCTCCTGCACATGAAAATATTTGATCCCCAGTGCAAAAAATCCATGCAGCGCATCTTTGATACGATGAACCTCCACTTCATTTCCTGCTTCCTCAAGCGCCTTACCATAAGCCTCTCCTTCATCTCGAAGCGGGTCAAATTCCGCGGTGATAACCAGTGTCCTCGGCTGTCCCGTGAGATCTTTCTGCAAAATCGGAGCGAAATACGGACTCTGTTTGTCCGACTCATCTCTTGCATATAAATCAATATAATCCTGCATCTTTCCAGCCGTCAACAGAAAATCCTTTCCATTTTCATGGACGGACGGAAATCTCGAAGTCTCTGTATAGTCGTTATTCACCGCCGGATAGATTAAAATCTGCTGTCTTGGCATAAACTCTCCCCTCTCTTTTGCAAGAAGAGAGACTGCAGCCGCCAGATTACCGCCGGCACTGTCTCCGATGATCGTGATATCGTCCGGATGCACATTTAAAATAAACTCATTCGTATAGACCGCCTTCGCTGCGGCGTAACAATCCTCCAATCCTGTCGGGAACGGATACTCGGGAGCGAGCCTGTATTCTACCGACACAACAATATGATTGGTCGCCAATGCCATCCTTGCACAGATCCTCTCATAATTATCTATGCTCTCTGTGACCCATCCCCCGCCGTGAAAGAATAAAAGAACCGGATATTTGTGTTCAATCTCTTCGCCAGGCAGATAAATTCTGACAGGAATCTCATGTGTGCCATTATATATTTTATAATCAATCGTCTTATGAAAAATTCGCATCGGATCCAACGCCTTTAAATTTGCCAAATGCCTGGACGCATCCACCTCAATTCCATCAAACGAAAGTGCTTTCAATACTTTTCGCATTGCCTTATTAATTGCCATTCTCTTCTCCTATCTGCTGCTTTTGTATGAATTATAATACCATGTTTTTAGTTCTAAAAAAAGGGAAAGACTCTCATCTTTCCCTAAAAATCTATATTTTATAATAAGATATATTTTCCGATAAACAAAAATGCTAACACAAACATCAATGCACTGATCTTTTTTTCTTTTGCTTTTCCTGTAAACAGATTGATTGCAACATAAGAGATTACACCCATTGCAATTCCTTCTGAAATACTGTAGAAAAATGGCATTGCTGCAATACAGATATAGCAAGGAATCGCTTCCCCAAAATCACTGAAATCAATACTCACTACATTGGTCAGCATATAGAACCCTACAACAATCAATGCCGGCGCCGTCGCAAAAGATGGAATCGCCAAAAAGATTGGTGACAACAATAACGACAATCCAAACAAAATTGCTGTTGTGACTGCTGTAAGACCTGTTCGTCCTCCTTCCGTCACACCGGAAGCACTCTCAACAAATGTTGTAACTGTAGATGTTCCAAGCACTGCACCTGCCGTTGTAGCAACCGCATCTGCCATCAGAGCACCTTTAATTCTTGGAAGTTTTCCGTTTTCATCTAACATATTTGCTTTTGTGGAAACACCGATCAATGTGCCGAGTGTATCAAAGATATCCACAAACAAAAACGCAAACACTACAACCATAAACTCTCCGATATGGATTCCTGAAAAACTCAGTTTTCCAAAGATCGGACTAAGACTCGGAATTGAAATACCGTTGCTGAAGTCCGGAAGCAAGCTGTACATTCCAAGTTCTGCATTTGGCACATACAATCCTGTCAGCTGACAGATAATTCCAAGGATCCATGTAATTAAAATTCCCCAAAGAATATTACCTTTAATGTTCTTTACTACAAGAATCGCTGTAATGATCACGCCGATCACCGCAAGTAATACCGTAATTCCGACATCATTCATCGTCGCCTTTGCAGCACCTTCTGCCAAAGTACTGTTGTAACCTTCCAGCGAGAATAACTGCACTAATGTAGAACCGCTGATAACAATTTTTGCATTCTGCAGACCGATAAACGCGATAAAAAGACCAATTCCGACACTTACTGCAGATTTCAAATTCATCGGGATTGCATTAAAGATTGCTTCACGCACATTCGTAACTGATAACAGAATAAAAATAATTCCTTCCACAAATACAGCTGCAAGCGCCACCTCCCATGTGTATCCCATGTTCAGTACAACCGTATATGCAAAGTATGCATTCAGTCCCATTCCCGGTGCAAGTGCAAACGGATAGTTTGCAAACAGAGCCATGAGCAAAGTACCGATACATGCCGCAATCGCCGTCGCCGTAAACACTGCTCCATGATTCATTCCGGCTGCTGACAGCACGCTTGGATTTACCGCCAGGATATACGCCATTGTCATAAATGTCGTAATACCTGCCACCACTTCCGTCCTGACATCTGTTTTGTTTTCTTTTAACTTAAACAATTTTTCCAGCATAAAATTTTCTTGCCTCTCATTTCCTTTTTTTACTTCACAAGTTTATCAGACAACTACTGGAAAGTAAATGAAAGTATTCATTACTTATTTTTATAAACATTTATTAGCACGATAAAAAAGAAAGCGCATTCCATCTTAAGAACACACTTTCTTTCTATATTATTCTGTCTCTCTGACTTTCTTTCGAACCGGAAGAATCATAGATGGTGATACAGAAAGTTCATCAATTCCCATCTTCAGGAATGTCTCTGTCAATTCCAGATCTGCTCCTAATTCTCCACAGATTCCAATCCATTTTCCTTCTGCATGTGCATTGTCTGCCGCCATCTGGATCATCGCAAGCACTGCCGGATGATGTGGATCATAGAATGTGTCAAGCTTTGGATTCTGCCTGTCAATCGCCAGTGTATACTGTGTGAGGTCATTGGTACCTACGCTGAAGAAATCAACTTCTTTTGCAAGTTCACGGCTCACCATAACAGCTGCAGGTGTCTCGATCATAATTCCGAGTTCCATATCCTCACGGAATGCGATTCCTTCTTTGTGAAGTTCTTCCTTTACCTCTTCTACAATCTCTTTAATTCTCTTCACTTCCCACACTGCTGTAATCATCGGGAACATAATCGCGATCTGACCGAATGCTGATGCACGATACAGTGCACGCAGCTGAGTTTTAAAAATCTCAGGCTTAGTCAGACAAATACGGATTGCACGATATCCAAGTGCCGGATTCTCTTCTTTATCTAAATTGAAATAATCTGCCTGCTTGTCCGCACCAATATCAAGTGTACGGATGATAACTTTCTTTCCAGCCATATTCTCAGCAACTGTCTTATAGACAGCGAACTGCTGCTCTTCTGTCGGGAATGTCTCATTCTCCAAATATAGGAATTCGCTTCTGAAAAGACCGATTCCGCCTGCATCATTTTTCAAAACAGCTCCCACATCTGAGCTATTGCCGATGTTGGCATAGATATTGATGTGCTGACCACTCAATGTGACATTCTCTTTGCCTTTTAACTGTTCCAACAGTTTCTTTCTTTCCATATCCTCAGTCTGTTTTTTCTTCATCGCAGCGAGTATCTCTTCATCTGGATCGATATAAATCTTTCCGTCAAACCCGTCGATGACAGCAAATTTACCATCATATTCCGGTTTCAACTCTTCGCCCAAACCGATGATCGCCGGGATATTCATTGTTCTTGCTAAAATTGCTGTATGTGAGTTCGAAGAACCATACATCGTAGCAAATCCCAATACTTTTTCTTTATCAAGCTGGACTGTCTCGCTTGGGACAAGATCATCTGCCGCAACAATGACAGGTTCATCTGTCGCAAATGTAACTTTTTCTGCTCCGGACAAAATATTCAAAATACGCTCAGAAACGTCTTTTACATCCGCAGCACGTCCCTGCATATATGCGTCATCCATTGCTGAAAACATCGCTGCGAAGTTGTCAGCTGTCGTTCCAACCGCATATTCTGCATTCACCTGTTGTGCAGTGATAATATTGATAATAGATTCAATGTAATCTAAATCTTCCAACATCATCTGATGAATCTCAAAGATCATCGCATTCGTCTCACCGACGTCCGACATTGCTTTCTGATACAATTCCTGAAGTTCTGCAACTGCTTTTGCCTTTGCATCTTCAAAACGTTTTACTTCGCTTTCGGTATCTTCCACATGCCATCTTTTGATCTGCTGTTCATTTCTTTTATAAAAGGCAATTTTACCGATTGATACACCGCCAAATACACTTTTGCCAGTTAATGTAATCATAGCTTAACCTTCCTCAACATTATTTTTCTTATAAGTTTTCTTTTAAAAATGTCTCGATTGCTGCGATTGCTTCTGCTTCGTCAGCACCTTCTGCTGTCATTACGATCTCTTCACCGCATTTTACAGCTAATCCCATTACGCCAAAGATTCTTTTTGCATCTGCTTCTTTTTCTCCCTTTTTCAGTTTAATATCTGATTGGAATTTTGCAGCTTCTTTTACTAATAATCCTGCTGGTCTTGCGTGGATTCCTTCACTATCTGTAATTACATAACTAAATTCTTTCATGATTATTCTCCTTTTCTTTTCTATAAATGTTAGGCTCTACCTTTCCTTATTATCTAATATTTTTTACTATTTTTCAATAGTAATTGGTTTTTTTAACAGAATAATTCCAAGCATTGTCACACCAGCACCTATCACTATTGCCGCAAAGAACATTGGGGCGTTTTCCATAATGCCAATCACAAAGATACCTCCATGCGGTGCTCTTGAGCCACATCCGAATGCCATTGAAACCGCTCCTGCCACTGCTGAACCGACGATTGATGGCGGAATAATGCGCAGCGGATCAGATGCCGCAAATGGAATTGCTCCCTCTGTAATGAATGATAGTCCCATAATATAGTTGGTAACAGTCGTCTGTTTTTCACTCTCCGTAAATCTGTTTTTTGCAAATGTCGTGGCAAGTGCGATTCCGATTGGCGGAACCATTCCACCAGCCATAACCGCTGCCATAATATCAAACTGTCCGCTTGCGATTGCTGCTGTTCCAAATACATACGCTGCCTTGTTGAACGGTCCTCCAAAGTCGATTGCCATCATACCACCGAGAACAGCTCCAAGCAGCAATTTGCTTCCTTCTCCCATACTTGCAAGTCCGTCATACAACCATTGATTGAATGCCCCGACAGGTGGATTGATGATAAATACCATGATTGCACCGATCAATACAATTCCAAAGAACGGATAAATCAATACCGGTTTGGTCCCCTCCAACGCCCTTGGAAGCTTCGCAAATACTTTCTTGATAAGAAGCATCAGGTATCCTGCAATAAATCCGGCGAACAGAGCCCCAAAAAATCCCGATGGAATCCAATCTGCCTCGGCTACAAACACCGATGTTCCTGCTTTCGCAAGCAGACCACCAACGATACCAGGCATCAATGCCGGACGTTCCGCAATACTCATTGCAATATATCCTGAGAGGATCGGGAACATCATACCAAACGACACATTTCCCACCAAATTCAAGAATTTGGAAAGTGGATTTCCAGTACCAAAAACATCAGTTCCCGCGTTGGCGCCGTCAAACAAAAATGACAGGGCAATCAGGATTCCTCCTCCGATTACAAACGGCAGCATATGTGATACACCGTTCATCAGACTTTTATAAATCTTTCTTCCGATACTTTCCTGCTCTCCTTGAAATCCGGTCATCTCTTCTTTTTCAGTGCTGTGATAGATTGCAACCTTTCCGCTCTCTGCTTCTTCAATCAGTTCTTTCGCTTTGTGAATTCCATTGGCAACCTTTGTGACAATGACTGGTTTTCCATCAAATCTCGCCATTTTTACATCCTTATCAGCTGCCACAATGATACAGTCACAATTTGCGATATCCTCTGCTGTCAATACATTTTTGTCTCCGCCTGAGCCGTTTGTCTCCACCTTGATAGTATATCCCATCTCTTTTGCTGTATTTTCAAGACTTTCCGCCGCCATATAAGTATGTGCGATTCCGGTAGGACAGGCCGTAACTGCAAGAATCTGATATCCTTTTTTCTTTTGTTGCGTCTCCTTTTCCTCCGTCTCCTCTTCAAACTTTTCTTTTTCCGCCTGATCAATATATCCTAAAAATTCCTCTACCGTAGACGCTTTCATCAGGTTTGCCCGGAAATTATCATCCATCAACAGCATCGAAAGACGACTCAATACCTCCAGATGAATATCGTCTTCTGTATTTGGTGCCGCAATCAGGAACACCATGTGTACCGGCTCACCGTCCAGAGAATCATAATCCACTCCGTCCCGAATAATCATCGCCGCCAGTCCAGAACCACTCACCGCATCTGTCTTTGCATGTGGAATAGCAATTCCTTCCCCGATTCCGGTCGTCCCTTCTTCTTCTCTTGCGAATACACCGGCTCTGTATTTTTCGAGGTCTTTGACATTCCCGCCTTGTTCCATCAGCAACGTCATCTTTTCAATCGTCTCTTTTTTCGTAGTTACGACACCGTTTAAATCAATACTTTCTTTTTTCAATAAATCTGTGATTCTCACGTTACTTCCCTCCTACAATCCAAAGTTCTCTTTTGCTTCGTCTAACAACTTCACAACATCCTCTTTTTCTGCAAGCCATGCCAAAAACGCAGTCGCACTTCCGGTCGCAATTCCCAATTTAAATGCCTTTTCATAGTCTCCTGTATTCAGATATCCTGTCAAAAATCCTGCAACCATCGAATCTCCTGCTCCCACCGAGTTCACCACTTCTCCTTTCGGAGGAAGTCCTTTATGAATCTCTCCATCCTCAGTGATCAGAATTGCCCCGTCACCTGCCATAGATATCAATACATTTCTCGCTCCTTTTTCCTGAAGCTTCTTCGCATAGGTGATAATATCCTCATCCGTCTTTAATGTGACACCAAACATCTCTCCAAGCTCATGATTATTCGGCTTGATCAAAAACGGATGATACTTCAGAACATTCAACAACAAATCTTTTGTTGCATCCACCACGATACGAACGCCTTTTGTCTGTAGTCTCTCCATGATACTCTCATAGATATCCTCTGGCAATGTGTTCGGAATACTGCCCGCAAGCACTAAGATATCCCCATTTTTCAGACAATCCAGTTTTTCAAATAACTCCGCAATTGCTGCATCACTGATATCCGGTCCCTGCCCATTGATCTCGCTTTCCTCATCCGACTTCATCTTCACATTAATGCGAGTCAGACCTTCCTGCAACTCAATAAAGTCTGTATAGCATCCAAAGTCTGTCAACATCTTTTCCAACTGCTTTCCGGTAAACCCTGCAATAAACCCAAGTGCTTTGCTCTTAATTCCCAGATTAGAGAGAATAACCGACACATTCACACCTTTTCCTCCCGGGAATATCACCTCTTTGGTTGTCCTGTTGACTTTCCCAAGTGTCAGATCATCCACCTGAATCACATAGTCCAAAGACGGGTTAAATGTTACCGTGTAAATCATGCTTCATCCACCTCCACAATATTTTTATACTTTTGATAGATTCCCTGCTTCAGCTTAGTTGTGATTACCTCCGCCTCTTTCAGTTCCGCAAATTTAATAAGCGAAATCTGTCCGATTTTAGAAGAATCTGCAAGAATATATTTTTTCCTGCATTGTCTGAACGCTCTTTCTTTCACAGCAGCTTCATTAAGATCCGGCGTAGTGATTCCATATTCATTATGAATCCCATTCGCACCCAAAAATCCTTTTGTGAAATTATATTTCCCCAAGCTTTCCAATGCTTCCGCCCCGATCAACGCCTCTGTCTCTTTCTTCAGCTCTCCGCCGAGCAAAAATACTCTGCATCCCTTATGCAGCAATTTTCTTGCATGAGAAATTCCATTCGTCACATAGACTGCTTCCTTTTCCAAAATCTGCTCCACAAGATATTCTGTACTTGTTCCTGCATCGATATAGACAAAATCATCTTTTCTGATTAATCCGGCTGCATATTTTCCAATCTTTATCTTCTCTTCTCTATTCAAATCCTGTCTCACAGAGACCGAAGAGTCTTTTGTCATATATTCCATATCGACTGCCGTCGCACCTCCATGCACCTTAATCAGCTTTTTCCGCTTATCCAGCGTTGTCAGATCCCTTCGTATCGTAGATTCGGAAGTATCCAAAAGTTCTGTCAATTCCGTCACTGTGACACTTTTCTTTTCTTCTACAATATTTAATATCCGGTTAAACCGTTCTTCCGCCAGCATATTTACACCTCTCTTCTAAATCTATTTTAAATTCATTTTCATTCAAAGCAATCATTTTCATTCAAAATAATTCACAATTTTCCACTTTATTTTTTATGCATACTGCAAAATCTTTATTGCCATAAAAAAGCCATTGCAAAGCATCATACTTTACAATGACTTTTTTTCTTGAAAATTATACCTCAAATAATGGTGTTGACAAATATCGTTCTCCCGTATCCGGCAATATTGCCACAATTGTTTTTCCTGCATTCTCTTCTCTTTTTGCAAGCTCTATCGCCGTGTGAAGCGCTGCGCCGGATGTAATTCCTACCAGTATCCCCTCTTTGTGGGCAAGCATTCTGGAAGCCGCATATGCCTCCTCATTTTCCACCTGCACAATCTCGTCATAAATCTCCGTATTCAAAATTTCAGGAACAAACCCTGCTCCAATTCCCTGCAGACCATGAGGTCCCGGTTTTCCTCCTGATAACACCGGTGATGCCGCCGGCTCCACTGCAACTATCTTCAACACCGGATTTTTCTCTTTTAAATACTCCCCGGTTCCTGTAATTGTTCCACCGGTACCGACTCCCGCAACGAAGATATCCACCTTGCCTTCGGTATCTTCCCATATCTCCGGTCCGGTAGAAACGGTATGTGCAGCCGGATTCGCTTTGTTTATAAACTGACCAAGAACAACTGCCCCGTCAATTTCTTCCGCAAGCTCTTCGGCTTTTGCAATCGCTCCAGCCATCCCTTTTTTCCCATCTGTCAGAACAATCTCTGCGCCATAACCTTGCAGAAGTTTCCGACGTTCTACACTCATCGTCTCAGGCATTGTAAAGATCGCACGATAACCCTTTGATGCCGCAATGGACGCAAGACCAATTCCGGTATTTCCACTTGTAGGTTCGATGATTGTCCCTCCATTCTTTAGGATTCCCTGACGTTCAGCCTCCACCACCATATTTTTCGCAACACGGTCTTTTACACTCCCCGCCGGATTAAACAACTCTAATTTCACCAGGAGCTTTGCTTTTAACCCAAGCTCTGATTCGATATTCTGCACTTCTAAAAGAGGTGTATGCCCAATTAATTCCGTCACGTTTTGATATACTTTTCCCATCGTAATTCCTCCTTCAAATAGACTTCTGCCGTCTGTTTTCATCGGCAAACGATGTCATTAACTGCTTCAATGTCCTCTCCTCCAACAACTGATTCACCCGTGTATTAATCTGATCCCAGACTAAGATTATAATTGCTGCATGCACATCATCTGTTCCCTTCTCTTGTGCATATTTATCTACAATCGAGAATTTTCCTTCCAGTACCTCCAAAACTTCTTTCACTGTGATATCATCAGCCTTTTTTGCCAAACGATACCCCCCGTGCACCCCTTTGAGACTTTTTACAATTTCAGCCTTTCTAAGCACACTAAAGACCTGTTCCAGATAATTCAATGACAGTTTTTGCCTTTGTGCAATACTTGCCAACGCAATTGGCTCTCCATTGTCATGAACTGCCAAGTCTACCAGCGCCCGCAGTCCATACCTTCCTTTTGTCGATATTTTCATAAGAATTTTCCTTTTCCTACCACTTCGCTAAGTATTACATATTTTATGTTATACACCTATTCTCCTGCTCTGTCAACTACCTCTTTTGTAATATCTGCCACTGAGACATTCTCCGTAACACCCAAGATTTCTCTCCACATATCTGCCCAGACTCCTCGTGTCAAGCAATCCTCACACGCAATCACGCAATTCGTCTCTTTTGTCAGACACTCCACCGGTGCAAGCTCTCCTTCCACAGAGCGAAGCACGTCCAAAACAGTAATATCTTCCGGTCTTCTCGCAAGACGATATCCTCCCATTGCTCCTCTTGTACTCAAAATCAGATTCTCATTCTTCATTGCTTTGACAATCCTCTCTAAATACTTTTCAGACAGACCTCTCCGTGCTGCAATATTTTTCAGCCGCTCTAAATGCTCTTCCGAAGAATGCATTGCAAGATCCACAATTATTTCCAATGCATATGTCCCTTTTGTCGAAATTCTCATATTCTATCTCCTTATTTTCATTGTTACGTCTTATTGTAACCTATATTTGTGCATTTTTCATTATATTTTTTCAAAAACATTGACATTTATATAGAATTATGCTAATCTAATTCAATATTACGCAAGTAATATACAACTTTATTATTTATTTTTATGGAGGTATCAACATGAACAAAGGTACAGTAAAATGGTTTAACAACCAAAAAGGTTACGGATTCATTTCCGACGAAGCAGGAAACGATGTATTCGTTCACTATTCTGGACTTAACATGGAAGGTTTCAAATCTTTAGAAGAAGGTCAGGAAGTAGAATTCGAAGTAACTGAAGGTGCAAAAGGACCTCAGGCAGTCAATGTCGTAAAACTTTAATCAGAATCAAAATGTAGATGTGCCTTTTATTTATGTTTATGTATATAATATATATTTAATTAATATTTAAAAAGCAATTCTTATGCGAAATGATTAGAAAAAGGGCTGTCGGGAAATAGATAGTCCCAAATAGGGGGGCAGGTGTGACTCACACGAGTTTCACCTGCCCTCGAAACTTTCCCATAAAAAGAAAACAACAACCATCTCTTCTCCGTTACATGTTATAATGTAACTACATTTCATCCTTTTCTTTCTTCTTTTTCGTGCCAAATACAACTGCACCAACTGCCGTCATCAAGCCGATATACCACGCTGTCGACTGCGTATCCCCTGTTTTCACAGGCTCTTTCTTATTTTCGTTTCCTTCATCTTTTGGCGATTCCGGATTCGAAACAGTATCCTTTGAAACAACTGTAATTTCTACTCGTCCGGTTTTTCCATTCGAAGAAGTTGCAATTACATATGCTTTTCCTTCTTTTTTCGCAGTCACAGTTCCATCTGCACTCACAGACAAAATATTCTCATCTGATACAGACCATGTCACTGCCTTATCTTTGGCATCTTCCGGCGTGATTGTCGCAAATACCTTTGTGGCAGCTCCAACTTTCAATGTGGTTTGTTCCGCTTTCACCACAACCATATCCACTTCTGGCTTTTCTGGTTTTACAGGATCTTTTTCTTCCAGATTTCCCTGTTCCTCAGTCAATTTCAAAATTGCTTCTGTCACATCTTTTTGTAATATTCTTTCTTCTTTTTTATATTCTGCCAGCAGTTTTTCAGAAGCAGACAGTGCTTTTTCAAATTCTTTTGTGTTTTTGTACTGATCCAAATCAATATTTCGTGCGGTCTCTACCGCTTCTTCCAACAATTTAATATCTGATTTTGCAGCCAGTGCCTCAAGTGCATCCAACGCCTTTTGCAATTGTTCTGTGAGCGCATCAATTTTTGCCTGTTCGGTCATAAAATCTTTCAGCAGTTCTTCTGCCTCTTTGCATAACTGATCGATATGTGAATAATATACTTCTAAATATTTTGTACGATCCAACTTCTCCGCTTCATCCATCGCTTCCTGCAATTTTGAAAAATCAGAAGCTTTCTGATAAACCGCAAGTTCTGCTGCTGTCGCAAAGTTACCAATTCCCTGCGTCACTTCAAATTTTACATACTGCGCTTCCACTTCATCAAATGTCACTTTTTGAAGTTCTTGTTTATCCGCAAATGTTCCATCCGATACAATTTTCTTCCATTTATCTGCCTGATTCGATTTGACATACAGATTGTATTTCTGTACTTTTCCATTATTTCCTCCAGCAGGGCGCTGCAAATACGAAAACTGATTAATCGTATATGATTTTCCCATATCAATTGTAATCACTGCTGCATTGTCTGCTGATACTGTAAACATCGGATTATAGCTGCTATGCCAGATCGTATTTGCATTTTTGTCAAATGCATATTTGACAGGTCCTTCATTATGAGCCGCATTATCTGCCTGTTCTGTGTTTGCCGAAATCTTGAAGTTCTTTGAATCAATTTCCACCGCAGACGGCACCACCGGTCTGCTCAATTTATGTTCCAGCGCAGTCTCCAGACAATCTAATACTTCAAAGTAATCTTTTACCAAGACACCTGTCTGATTTTTCATCTCTTCAAGTGCTGCTTTAGCCTCCTGAATTTCTTTCCAGTCCTTTTCCAAAAAATAGTTTACATCTTCATCCGCCTTTTCAAGCGCTGTGCTTACAAGTTGATTTTTAGAATCTTCTTTTAAAACAATCGCATTATATGCATCTGTTAATTTCTGCGTCGCCTGCAAAATCTCCGTTTCTGTCACTCCCGGTTTTAAGTCAGTTGTTTTTGCTTCACTGTAAGCGCTTAAGAATGTCTGTAATTCTTTTCCATCTACAACAGAATTATTATCTACCCTCTCTGCTTTTGCCATGATTGCTTTTAATGCTGTTCTGTCTACTAATGGGTTCAACCTTTCTTTTGCTTCCCGCAAATTGCGAATCATCCCAGCAACCTCTTTCTGGGTCGTCTTGTCTGAATCATATAAAGACTCCGCTTCTTTGAGCGTAGATTGGAACGCCAGCCACTTTTCATCCTGCTTGTAGTCACTCGCAAGAATACTCTTCATCTCACGAATCACTTTCGAGAGCTGCTCCTTATCTTCAGCTGTTGCATAGGCATCCAGATTTTCCATCGCAGTCTCTAAATCTGTATATGCCTTTTCGATCTCTTCTTTCGAAGCATTTTGATTTTTATGCACTTTCTCAGCTTCTTTCAACGCAGCCTGCATGTTTTCAAAAGACTCTTTTGTATATGCCTTTTCATCTAACGCCTTCGCCTCTTCAATCAGCGCTCCCAATGTTTCCTGGTTCATAGCGCGAGCCTGTTCCACATAGAAATTGTCTACATAATATTCTGTCGCTGCATTTTTTGTAATATCTACATAGTAATCATCATAATCTCCGGTTGTAAACTTCAATACCAGCTTTCCTTCTTGATCTTTTGCCACTTCACTCGCAACCACAGCATGTTGCGCATCATTTTCCTTACTTGCTTTGTCTGATTTCACTGCGAATGTAAACGCATTCGAAGATGGAGATTTATAATCGATTCCTACTGTATACTCTGTATTTGGCTCCAGTCTTACTGTTGAAGGAATCGTTCTCATGTAATCTCCTGCACGTACCTTCAATGAATAGTTGCCATCGATTACATCCGGTGTATATTGCGGATCTACTGCATTCTTCTGTGCCAAATGCGACTGGTCAGACTCCGTTGACACAAACACACCATATCCCTGATCTACATTTTCAAAATCTTCCCAATATGTGTATTTTGTGGATTCAGGATTTGTCGACGGATTTACTTTCATGACACGTACATCATCAAAATCCACTACCGATTCATCTGTCTTTCCTTCCTCCGCAGCCAAAGTCAGCACCGCCTTGTCAGATGTTGCCGTAAAACGAACCTGCATACGTTGTGCGTATGTCTGGTATTTGTCATTGTGATGAACTCCATATTTTACATTGCTGCTGTCCATATAATTCGATACAACTTCGTCCCCATTCTCGACTTCGATAGATGCTTTTCTTCCATCATCTGTAATACACCATACCGATGCCGAATAGGTTTGTCCTTTCTCAAGTCCTGTCAGAACCTGCTCCACTTGCCCATCTTTTTTCCCTTTAATGTAAAGATGCGCATTTCCAAGCGAATTATCTTCAATCGTAATATGTTCCACACTTTTTGCCGAAGAAGATCGCTTCCACTCATCAAAATTATAGGAATCAAATCCCATATCTTTTACCGGAGAACCTGTTGACCATTCCATCGTATCCGATGTTTCAATCTTTTTCGCTTCTTCTTTGTAAAGCACATATCCTGTTTTCGCATCTGCTTTCAACGTCACTTTTCCATCTGTCACAGACACTGTTTGTTTATCGCTTTTTCCATTTTCAGAAAGCTTGTATACCGTAACCTGCGATGCATCTTTCCACGAACTCGGAAGCGACCATGTACTCTCTCCTCCATCGCCATTGTAATGATAAATCTTTCCTTCTGTATCATCGTCTTTTTCCCACGGAATAAATATTTTATTTCCTCTCGCAACTTCTTTTCCGTCTTTCGTAATGACATTGACACCATTTTCCATCTTTGTCACAACTTCATTATTTTCACCAAGTACCGCCTGCTCATTGCTCGTATACTGCATAACCGGATACTGTGCAAGGAACTTGTTCGGAAGTATCTGCTCATAAAAAATCTGCAGTGCATTGTTCATATTTTTCGCCGTCTGCCATCCATTGATCCCCGCTGTATCTGAGTTACGATCCTTCACACCACGGAACAGATCATGCTGCTGAAAAATATCAGACTGATTATTTTCCACAAAACGAACCAGATTTCCTGCCGCTTTCAGATTCGATGCCACTGGCTCCACCTGAATTCCATGCGCGAACACACTGTGCGATGCCATCTCATCCGCATATTCCGTTCCAAGAACGATGTCACGCCCCGCAATATTTTCAATCAATTTGTACATCGGCCATCTTGTACCAAAGAATACATCCACATAGGTCGAATCTATTTGTCCATTGGTATCTTTGTCATACAACTGTCCAAACCGTCCATCCAGACCATTTTCACTCTTATCCAAATCATCATTTTCACGTATAATCTGTTTTGAAGAATCGTACCAGCTCCACGCTGCCTGATCTGTGAACAATCTTCCAAACTGCGTCGATTCCGGATAAATATCCGTATGATTGACATGGATTCCTATCTTGGCATTATATTTTTCAGAGTTTTCAAGTAAGGTCTCAAAATCTTCCAAACCTCCGGCACGTTTATTGTAATTTGCAAAATCCGGATGTGATGAGTCGTGCCCTTCACTTTGATATCCTTTGATAATTATATTCTGACCAAATCCATCCATCGCAAGTGACATCTTCTTTACATTGTCTAAAATACGAAGAAACGGATACTGCGCCTCAGACCCCACATTCATCGCAACCATCGTCCATGTATCTGTCACAACATCTGCGCCTGTTTTTCTGGTCATACAGTCATCACGAAGTGCAATTGCACCATCTTGATAATCCACCTTACCGTCTTTGTTGCGATCTGCTGTAATAGCCACTTTCACAGCCGGCTCATACATTACTTCTCCATCCAGACCTCTGTATGTAAACTCATTCATCCAAAGTCCCGTGGAAGTGTGATCCCCCGCATCAAATGTCTGATATGCCACCTCATGCCGATTCTTATAGGATTCTCCTGTCAGAGTTGCCGCCACATTCTGATTGCTCAGCACGGCAAGCGTTGTCTCACTGTAAGCATTTGCGGCATTTGCTTTTGAAAGTTCTACCTTTGATTCCGAGCGATAATCATTTACCGTGAGCATGCCGCCTGCATCCTTGCTCGACATAGAGATCAGACTGTGTTCCGGGAAATTCAAAGTATATAGCTTCGTCTTATCATCTTTGATATTTTTCACATGCATAGACAGTACATTTTCTTTTACTTCCATGATGACATCAAACGAAATCCCTGTTGACTCTTCAGAAACATGATAGGTCGCCTTCGCACCGGAAATATCTGATGTAACCTTCGGTGTGTACAGTTTATTATTCAATTCCACCTGATGCAATGCAAGTTCCTGCCCCTTAACAGTCTGCCCTCCCTCTTTCAAGGTATACTCGACCACTCTTGGGAAATTTGCATCCAGCGTCACTGTCATTTGCTCAGAAGCAATCTCAGCTTCCGACGTGTTTTCCACCACTTCTGGCGCACTTGCTGTCTCCTGTGTAAATCCTTGAATTGTCATGCCTGTACTTTCCGTTGTTCGAAAACCAACTTTTCCGGCATTCGTTGTAAGTCCACCTATCTCTCCATTGTAAATCTCTTCGTTATCCAAAAAGATTGTCACTACATTTTCAACAACTCTTACTTTTACTTTATACGGAACGTCACGTCCGGAAAGTACAAAACCGCTGTCCTCAATCTCTGCAAGTCTTCCGTTCTGATTATAAATCCCCCATTTTGTATAATGTTGGTTATTTTGAGCAGAAGGTCCCACATAAATATAGTCTGCCGGAGATGTATAGCGCAGTACCACGCCATAATTACAGCTATTATTTAGCGGATCATATGTAAATTCCACTTCTTGATTCTTAAGCTCCTTAGAATTTTGATCAATGAATACACCATCTTTCTGAACAGTCACACCATCTTTCCCTGCTTCCAGCACTCCGCTATCTCCAGAAACTTTTTCAAATCCCTCTGTCCCTTTTGTGAAATCACGATTATAAGAAACCTGTTCTTCTTCCTTTTCGATTTGTATAGTGCACGTTTTCTGTTGTCCATCTTCAAATACAAATGTCAAATTTGTGGATGCCGCATCTTTGATCTGTGCAATATATTCTTTTTTTATCGTAACTGTATTGGCATGAAGTGTGTAATCTTTGCCCTTTTCTAACGCCACATTCCCACTTTTAATTTCTGTCAGTTTCGGAGACTCCTCAGCAAGTGTTACTTTGAAATCTTCTTTTCCAGCTTCCTCATAATCAACTATAAAATGATCCGGTGTAAGAACAACTTCTTTTGCGATCTCCCCTGTCTTTACATTGTCGATTTTAAAAGCACAATCATAGTTTTCAGACACCTTTCCCCAAAGGCGCATACCGACATTCCCCGCTTTTTCGTTGCTGAACTTGTCAATTTCCTGATTTATGATCTCCACACCATCCTGCAGAACTTTCACATTGTTTCCGCGGTATTCCACTCGAATTCTATGAGATTCTCCTACTTTTGTAAAACTTTTAGCTGCAGATGTTACACTTCCCCACTCACCTGCTCCGTTGAACCAATTCCAGCTTCCACTATCAATACCAATTCCCTGCCAGTCGTTTTCATTGTTATACCGAAAAATGATTCCCATGCGGCCACCATTGTCTGCTTTCGTCAGAGTCATATCCATCTCCACATAACCGTCTGCACGTTTTTCTGACTGGTTTTCCGAAAAAATCGTATTATCATCTGAGCTTAACACCATATATCCTTTTTCGTTCTCTCCGTCTGTAAACTCGATTTTCCCGTTTCCACTCGCCTTTGACCATCCACCTCTGTTTTGTTCATTTGTAAATTCAACAAATTCCCGCTTTAACGCTGCCTGTACTGTAAAATTCGATAATGGAACTGAATTAGCAAGCATACACGCTGACAATGTCACTACCATACCTTTTTTGACTGTTTTCTTCATTTCTGCCTCCGATTTTCGCTCTTTTGATTTTACTGTTTAATTAATCTCTTTTCTTTTTTCTTCCAATGACAGTTGCTCCGGCTGCCGCCATTGCTCCAAGGCACAGCGCGATAGACTGTGGGTCTCCCGTCTTGACAGAATCTTTCTTTTCGTCCTCTTCCGGCTTCGTATTCTGATTATCTTTTCCATCGTCTACATTATCCGGTTTTGGATCTGGCTTTGGCTCTGGTTTTCCATCTTCTTCAGGCACTTTCTTCAAGTTATCCACCGCATCTTTCAAAGCGTCTTCAACCTTATCCACCTCTTCTTGTGTTACTTCCTCATTTTCAAGAACTACATCTGCATCTTTCATTGCATTTGCAAATACCCTCCAGCTATCTTTCGTGTAATCAGCTTCTTTATATGTTTCCAGACATTCTTTATATAATGCTTCCAGTTTTGATTTATCTGCTTCCGGCTGTGGATCTGGTTTCTCTTCAACAACCGTAATTTCTACTTTGTCAGTTTTTCCATTGGATGCAGTTGCAATCACATCCGCCTTTCCGGTCTTCTTTGCTGTGATCTGTCCGTCTTTATCCACTGTTATCACTGACTCATCAGAAGTTGTCCATGAGACTGTCTGATCTGTTGCATTATCCGGTGTAATCACTGCTTTTACTGTTGTCGTCTCACCGACTTTCAACGCTGTTTTCTCGGCAGTTACTTTGACTGCTTCCACTTCTACTTCATCCGGATCTGGATTCTCCGGAAGATCTTTCAGTGCTTCTTCCAATGCCTCTGTCACTCGTTCCACATCATTTTGTTCTGCCAGTGTGTTTTCGTACATTGCCTCTGCTTTCATATATGCCTCCATAAAAGCATCATATCCCTTTGCATCTGCAAATGTCAGACCAAGCTCTTCGCATTTTTCTTCCGCTGCTTTCACTTGCTCTTTCAGCGCTGTCTTGTCCACTGCCTCATACGCTTCGAATTCTCTCAATTTGAACGTATTGTTTCCATTCAGACTTACTCCCTGCATTTTAATGTAACGTGTATGAATCGGTTCTGCAAATGTGATTGTATTGACACTTTCTCCATCTACAGTCTGTAAATCTTTCCACACATTTCCATCTTCTGAGATCTGAATCTTAAAACTTTTCGGCGCTCGATCCCATTGCAGTACCAGCTTACTGATGTCTTGCTCTTCCAGCATATCTACCGCAAGTGCGCTGTCCGCATATGCGCCCTCAAAATACGAATCCTTTTCACTCACATCTGTGCCATGCTTTCCATCCAGAGCATTGCCGTCACCATCAATTGCTTTCCAGCCGACACGAAGTTTTTTCCAGTCCACATCCTGATTGCCGTCACCTTTTCGCTGCGCCGTTCCTGCAGCTGCTGTCCCCTGAGACACATTGACTTCTGTTACTTCTTTTTTCTCTGAAACTTCTTTGATTTTTTCCGGTGACAATGCTTTGTTATATACTTTCAAATTTGCAAGTTCGCCCTCTATCCCTTTTCCTATAGAAGAAAGCGGAAATATAAATGTCGATAGCAGATGCTCATAATCCGTCTCTGAATTCGTAGTTCGCAAAAGTGTCTTTTCTAATTTTCCATCAATGTACAACTTCGTCACCTGCTGCGTCCCGACAATTGTCATCTTCACCGGTTTGTCTGTTGGAATCCGGTAACCAAAGTCCTGTGTAAAGTAAGAACGATTAATCTGTAAGTTCCCTTTGTCATTGATTGACAATCTTCCATCGCGTCCGTCAAAAATATATGTCTCGCCATCACGATTGCCCTCTTTTGCAAGTCGAAGTTCAAATTGTACCGTGTATGGATAATCCATAGATCGAAGCTCCGTTTGCACCTCTGTATCTCCGTTCAACTGAAGCCACGCTGTCCCAGCTTCTTCTTTTATCTTTGCATCCGAAATATTTCCGTTATATCCATTTCCGCTGGCATCATATACTTTTCCATCCTTTACATTTGCAAAATCATAATTCAGCACAAGCCCGGTCTCACTGTCTACATCTGCCCCCAAAGACACGCCCGGTCCCTGCTGTAATCTGTCATACTTGAAACTGTACTCTTCAAATGTCTGTGTCTCATCTGTTCCGCCCCATGTCTTTTCACTCAACACTGCTGCCTGACGCATGATACGTTCAAAATTATCTCTTTCTGTCACACCCATATCTGCAATGTCTGCCCAAAGCGCCGTCTTTGCTCCAAGAAGATTCGGCTCTGACTTGCTTACTTTGCTTCCTGTCATCACTGTCGGATCCCAGTTATTGAACACATGCTCCACATTGACAACATCTCGTTTGTCGCGCCCCGGATTTCCATACAGATGGAACGAATCCACATTGACAACCTTAAATCCCTGCTCGATTCTTTTTTCTGCATTTTCCCAAGAGTTTGCCCAAAAATCAATCTCAATATCGTTGTACGCTTTTGCATCTTCCTGATTAGTAAAGAACTGGCTTGTAGATCCCCACATACGCACTTTCTTGTCATACGACTTCACATTGTCCGCCATCGTGCGGATATATTCCTGAACCCCCGGGCGTTCCTGATTATTGATATTCCAATACTCGTCTGCTCCGATGTTGACCGTGTCACCTAAAAATACATCCTCTTCCAGATACTCATCAAACAATGCATCCATAAATGCAAACGCAGAATCTTTTTTCTCTCCGGTCATTGCAAGCAATTCCCAGTCTTTATCTGCATTGATATTTCCGGTAATCTCCGGAACTGCCTTTCGCGCTTCCTCCAAATGATTTCTCACATATTTTGTAAATAACAATGAGTGCCCCGGTGCATCAATCTCTGAAATCGGATTAATTCCGTAATCCATCGCCAAATTCTGTAAATTCTTGTATTCTTCTTTTGTATATTGCGGCGAACCGCCAAACACTTCGTTGTAATAGTCGTTCTTTTTCTCCGTCGTCTTAAGGCTTGGGAAGGTATCACTTTCCAGACGGAACATACCTTCTACGTTTTCCCAATGTTCGTATTTATCACGGTCTGCATTTCCCGGCACATGTCGGTTATCATTCAGATGAAATTGTACTTCATTAATCTTATAGAACGCCAGCGCTTTCACGATATCTTCCAATGCATCCATCCGATATGGTGTTCTTGCAATATCAATCATCACTCCACGGACTGCATATTTGGAAAAATCACGGGCAATTCCCTTCGGGAACTTAAATTCATCTTTCTGTGTATAAAATACCTGCTCTAAAGTCATCGCACCGTAAAGACATCCGTTGTATCCATTTCCAATGATGTGGATTCCATCGTCATCTGCCTGCAGAAGATATCCCTCGTCTCCAAGTGTGTATGTATCTTCCACCGCAGACTCAATCAAAATGTCATCTGCATCTGATTCCTGTCCGCTTACAATTGCAAGTTCCATTCCTGTAATCTCTTTCATATCCTCCTGAAACTGTTTTGCAATTTTGTCTGCACCAAGATTCGCCCCATCTTTCACAATGATGCGTGAATTTTTCGTAAGTTTAAATTCTCCATCATAGCCGTACCATTCCTGAATACTCGGAATCACTTTTGGCTCCACATTTTGATTCTCTACTTTCGGGAACAAATCCGTATGTTTCTGAGTTTTTTTCGGGACAGCGACCTGAAAAGACTTCTTTGCCACATCTTCTTCATCTTCTTTATTTACCACTTCCAGCATGATCTCCATGCTTTCGTAATCGTACATATTATAATCACTGATTTCACCATCATCTGTAATTACTTGCGGATATTCACTTCCGACTACGTGAATCTCATAACCTTCCGGCACCTGCGGCAGCGGCACTTCTTTCATATCCGCAGTGATCGTCTCCAGACCTTTGACCGTATCCAGCACTTCTTTTGCACTTTCCGGCTCATACGGAACCGGAACCTGCGTTCCGTTGATCTCGATCTCACGCACAGAGACACTGTTTCCACCTGCCTGCGGATTTACTTTATTAAATTCAAAGCGTACATACCGATCTAATGCTTTCACATCTTTAATTGAGTCCACTGGGTTTGTAACCGTACTGGACGATTGCGTTGTCATCGTCTTTACTGTTTTCCCTTCTGCATTTTTATCAGCTCTTGTCTTTATAACATAGTCTATGGAAAACACTTTTAAATAGAAACTAATATCAATGCTTGTAATCTCTGTCACTTCATTTCCAAGATCCAATTCCAGCCATTGCATCGTTTGTTTCTGATTTTCATCATTTCCCCTCTTCATCTGTGGCGCTGACCATCTAGAGGTGTCTGTTTTCTTATCTCCGTCCACTGCCAAATCCGCCGTACATGACTCCACCCCACTTTCCACTCCGGATGCTGTGGCACGCTTGCCTTTTGCGATATTTCCGGTAACCGCATCTGGATTCTCCGGCTTGTCCGGCTCATTCAGCTCTCCATACACTTCAAACTCATACACACCGATTCCACGGCTTGCCGCATTGTCATTTCCCGATGTAAAACGCAGACGCAAATAACGCGACACCTCCACCGGCTGACCATTTTTCGTCACATCCACTTCTTTCACAATATTTGCTTCATCACTAGAAGGCAGATTCAATGAACCAATTTCCCGCCATGTCGCATCTTCCGCCTGACTGTCCGATGTCTCAATAACAAAGTTTCCATATAATTTTGCAAAGAATTTCACAGTCACCTTTGAAATTTTTGCTGAGTTTCCGAGGTCGACTTCCAGCCATTCCTCTCGAAATTCCTGAATATCACTGCTCTGCCAACGGCTGTTTTGTTTTTCCGTTGTCGTATTATCCCCTTTTCCATCAAATGCCAGTTCTGGAGTCCTTGCTGGATTCTTTCCATCTGCCTCCAGATACCGCGATGCTCGTGCCGTTTTATTCAAAGCGATATTCGTCTGCTCATTTCCTTTTTCCGCCGCCTGTTCTGTCTGAGTATTTTCTGCCGCAACTGATAACATACCAATACCCGAAAGATTTCCCGCCGAAAGTGCCGCCGCCAATAAGATTGCAATTACCTTTTTCCTTTTCAATTTCTTTTTCCTCTCTTTCCTGACCGCTCCAAGCCATTTCGTTTAGTATAACATATTTTCCCTGTTGCACCCATTTATAATTGTAAGTTTTTACTCATGTATTTCGCTTTTATATTTTATGATATGTATATTTTGCATATTATATTGATTTTTCACAAAAAATAACGAGCAGATCCATATACATACACGAATAATATCCTCCTCTGTAAGTCCCGCTATCGCAAAACATCTAATCACACATTTCCCCAAACAAAAAAAGATGCAAAGTCACTATTTGCATCTTCCTTCCAATATTACTTTTTTTGGATAAAGTCCTAATACAATTGAAAACGTCTTTTCGTCAATCCGTTCCCAATCTCTTTTTTTAAACTGTGCTTTATGCATACTAATTGGAATCACGATATCTTCCTCTTGGTTTTGCAAAAATTTTAGTTGGTGAATACTTTTTCCGGGATTCCATACTTGATATAGTTCTGGATCAATTCCATTGTTCCACCCGCCGCATTCTCCGGCAACTGCGGTCATATTAATTGTTCCCTCTCCCTCTGCAATTCTTTTGATGTGCACACTGGCAAGTATACTTTTCATTTCTTCTCCATCTGTCATCTGAAAATCAGTCAATGTAAACTCATATCCGTCTAACTCTTCCGGCTCGCCAATTCCGGCTTTTAACAGTTCTGGATTTGGATACATCTGATTGATTCTCCGATAATTCCAAATAAAAATAACACTCAAAAAAACAACTGCCAAAATACCAAAGATACCGATTATCTTTTTTCTCATGAAGCCCCCTCCTCCAAATAGATTCTTCCTTCTTCCACATGGTAAATGACATCAGATAAATATTCCAATTCCGCATTATCATGGCAAGCTACAATGATCAGCTTCCCTTTTTCACGCAACTGTAAAAGAATTTCCTTTACAAGCTCTACCCCTTTTTGATCCAAGGCATTAATCGGTTCATCCAAGATAATGATATCTGGTTCTTCCATAATAGCGCAGGCAATCCCAAGCCGCTGCTTCATTCCAAGTGAATATTTCTTATATTTCCGCTTATCATCTGGTTCTAGCCCTAGAGCTTGCAGCGTTTGTCGAATTTTCTCATCACCGATCTTCCCCTGTATTGCGGCAAGCATTTTTAAATTTTGAAATCCGGTATAATTCGACAAAAATGCCGGATTCTCTATCAAGACGCCGATAGACGGTGGAAATGAAATGTCTTTTCCCAATTCCTTTCCATCAACCAACACCCTTCCTTCGCTTGCATTCATCAATCCGCTCACTGCACGCATAAACATCGTTTTTCCAGATCCATTTTTCCCACGCAATCCATAAATATGTCCGCCGCACAGTTCCACATTCACATCTTCCAACACGGTAACACCTTTCAGCCGTTTTGTATAATGCTCCACTTGTATTTTCATGACATACCGCCTCCTTCCAAAACATCTTTTTTATTCATCCAAATCACCCCAATCAATACAATCAGTCCAATTAAAATGCACTGATAAACAACTCCAAATGCAAACCCAACACCCTCTGAAACCATGAACCGATTCCGCAGCATCATAAGATAATTCCCTGCAAGCCACTGTGATTCACTATAAGAAGATATCACAAGCAGAGCAATTACCGACGCATATCCAAAAATCGGTTTTGTCACAAATCCAACTAGCATCTGCAACAATCCAATCATAACTGAGGTCAAAATCGGCAAAAAAACCAGATTTCCTAAAAACATCGTCGCATTCCTTCCCGTCTGAGCATACAGACAGGAACTTGATAATCCAAAACGTATTGAAGGATTATTGAGAAAAACCATGCTGACCAACAGCGCTCCTGCCAGCGCATAGTATAAAAGAATATTCCCAATTACCCACACGCATTTACTAAGCCACCATGTCCTCTTTGACTTTGCCGCAAGAAGCACATGTCTCCCATATCCAAAAATATCTGCTCTGCTGTAATTTCCAACAATAAAAAACATCAAAAGTTCAAATACAATTAAAAGCACCGGTAAGTCAAACTGCTCTCCCCGTCCCGGAACAAAGGGCTGTATTCCCTCAAACATAGCATATAAAACATCCCAATACTGAACCTCCATGTCATTGCTATGAAATTTCTGTATTGTGGACTGTATAAAAATAATCAAAAATATGCCTGCTATCCCATATCGATATCGCACCTGCCAAACTCCTACCCGCATATCATAGCGAAACACTCTTTGAAATATACCTTTATCTTTCATTCATAAATTCCCGCCTTTTTGCCAAAATTTCTCCTGCTAAAAATATACACACAACAACAGCAAACATATAAATGAGCATCGTAAAAAAGTCTTCTTTCCGAAACCAATTCTCCCATAATATATTTGGAATCTTCAGGATACCCGAAAGTTCCATCGGAGGTCTAAAATAAAGAATCGGTATCATGCTACACACAATCCACCCCCATATAGTTCTCTTTGTGAGCCAGTACAGCAACCCAAACATACTCCCTATTGCCAGATAAAGCAATATATTCAAAAGTAAAAACCAAAAACTGACCATTCCGACATTGACATCTTTCAACACTCTTCCACACATCCTATAAAAAAAAGATTCCTCTTCTTTCCAGTTCAAAGCTAGATTGCCCATTCCCATACTGAAAAAGAACGTAATCAGGAATACATTCACGGTAAAACAAACGCTGGCGAGCATCGTTTTAAACATAAATTTCCCCCACAGAATCCGCTTCCCCTGTTCTCGCAATATGACCTGAATCCGCATATCATCTCGAAGCAGGAAATTCAGCAAATATAGGAAAAACGGCATCAAAAATATCTTAGTAAATACATCATCCATCACAACAAGACTATCTCCGCCACACCAGACACCGCCGGATGCATTGATTCGGATATTTCCATATAGAACCAAGATACAAACTGTAATAAGCAACAATTCATATCCCCACAGATTACTTTTTCCCCTAACTGAAATGGAGCTTTCTTGCAGCCATCGTTTCCAATCAAAACAGTTCTTTTTTATACCCTGCATAAAAGTATCCTCCTCCAATCAAAAGCAACAGACTGAACTCTGCCCCGATTACTCCAAGCGACATACCTCTTGTCTGCGCCGGACTAATGATATGAAACATTGCAAGTGGCGCGTATCCGACTGCTGCTCCAACTCCAAAAGACAGCATACTGAGTAAAAATGGAAATAGGATTGGAACATACGTATATTCACAAAAGAACGATACCGTCAGACTGCTGACCGCAAGCATTCCCAAAAATAAAATGTCCTGCAACAGCCAAATTCCGAGATACAGATACGGATGTTCATAAAACAATTCTGCATACAGATAATCCGCTCCAATATGATAGACCCCAGTACTTGCCTGCGGAATCAATGCAGGAAGCACAGAGGCAGTCATCATAAAATCCAGCACAAGCGGAACCAGCCCCAATATCCCTGTTGTAAATGCCACTATAAATTTGCTCCACAGATACTCTCCTTTTCCAATACGCGTGAACACATTTTTCACATAACCTGTCTTGATGTCCTCTAAAAAAGTGCCTCCATACGGAATCGCCAGCAAAAGTGGGAGCAACATAAAATACAGCCACGAATATAGAGAACTCCAATTTGCGCCAATCCATTTTTGAAATACTCCAAGCGGATATGTTCCATATGCAATCACATCTTTCCAGCGAAGTACTTCGTATCCAAAATGTAAAAATACAATCAGCATCTCCACTCCGAATACGACATATAATAATTTGTTTTTCCACAATCTGGAATATTCGTTTCTTAATAATTGTCTCATTCTTTCACAACCTTATCTAATCGGATAACCCGCGCCATGTTTGTCGGAGTCTCCATACTCTCTTCCCCAATATAATAAATCAGTTCTCTTTCTACTACACTTTTTTCCAACAGATAGGCAATCTGATATACTTTTTCCTCTCCACTTTGCAATGTCTCGAATGCCGCCTCTTTATCTGTATTGTCTAAAGCAATGATTTTATTAACATAAACCGGTTGCGTTGCTGTCTCCAACGCATACAGATACTTTTCTTCATCTATCATTCCTATTCTATACGTATCAAAAACTAAATCAAATGAATTGCTCCCATTATTTTTCACTTTGACATTCATCCACAAATAATAATAATCTTCACTTAAAAGATTCCCTTTCTCGTCTGCCTTCGTATATCTTTCTACAGTTTCCTGTGTGTTTCCGCCATATTCTTTCGCCAAATACGAGGTTGTCAGTTTTACATCTTCCAAACAAAAATCCAATTGAGAATATTCATCCATATAAGAAGTCCACTCCACATGATCTCCCATTTTGTAAATACAACTATCCTCAACTGGGTTTGCATCAATTACCGGTTCTAAATCCAATTCATCCGATTTTGCCTGCTCCGAAGAACTGCCGCCATCCTCTGAATCTGAATCCTCTTTCACAATATTTTTTTCGTCACTTGTAACACCAGTCTGCTTTAATTCACGATTTTTTTGTTTGTGTTCACATCCAGTAAATATACTTCCAATTATTGTTACAGCCATTAAAAAACATATTCTTTTTTTCATATCTTCCACCCTTCTTATAACCAACAGGAGATGCTTTCTTACATCTCCTGCTGTCTACTTTTGATTTACTTATATGCTATCTGGACTCCAAACACCTGAAGCCGTGTACGAATACCCATAATTTCTTGTTCCGTAAATACCTGCATATCTCATTCCAGTCTCGTATACATTATTGAGCATAAAGCGCACTGTTCCTGAATTGAACTGATATGTATTTCCCAAAGAACGGTCATATATTTTTCCATCCTTGTAACCATATACATGTGCTGTATAGGGTGCCTCTGTACTAATGCACTTCATATAAGATGATGAATCATCTTCCTTTTCACGATAATCTGTTCTTCTTTCTGACTGATTAAAATTAAAAGCATACACCGTATCTGCATGATTATTCGCATTCGCTGTCATTGCCCCCATTGATGTCACCATTGTTGCAGCCATTAAAAATGCTGCTATTTTTCTTCTAGTCATTTTTATCTCTCCTTTATCTCTATATCTTTGGTATACCACTGTCATATGACATATTCATTGTAACAGACAATTCGCCCTTCTTGTTACATTGGTCTCGAACAACGACAAAATGTCCTCCAATTGCAGTTTGCAACGAAGGACATCCCTTATATTCTTCAAAAAGCTATACTAATAAAGTAATTGTCACCTGAAACGTTTCCTCTTCCCATCTCATCTGCATACGCCCTTGATATTTCACAACAGCCTTCTTTACGCTTTCCATTCCGATTCCATGGGGTCTGCCATCGTGCTTTGTCGAACGTATAGTGTCATATTTTTCTGTTACACAGTTTTCTATCTTCAACACCAAAACCGGTCCCTGTTTTTTTAATACTATCCAGATTTTCCGCTTTTCCTCTTCTAATTTAGAGCACGCTTCAATCGCATTATCCAAAAGGTTTGCAAAAATTACACAGATGTCATAATCCGTCATTCCAAGTTTTCCCATGCGTTGGATTTCTGTAACTACTGCAATCTTTTTTCGCTTTGCCAACTGCAGCTTATCTGTCAATACAATATCTACCGCCTTGTCTCCTGACCACACCTTTTCTTCCTGCATACGCAACGGTTCTCGAATTTGATAGCAATACTGTAAAGCTTTCTCCACTTCTTTGTTTTCTAGATAGTTCACAATCAGATTCATATGATTTTTAAAATCGTGTGAAATGCGGGATACCTCCTTTTGGTTTTGATAAATAGATTCATAATTACGCTCCAACTGATCATTTCGCACCTTTATATAATTCATATAATCCCGCTCGTTGAACAGAACAACCGCTGCCACCCCTGCCGCCAAAATACAGCCACCCAGAAAAAGGAGTATTACGCCATTTGAGACAATCCGCTCTGAACTCCGATTTTTTAACTGCCACTGAAAATAACACACAACTATAGTTTCAACGATGATCAACGTCCGAAATACATTGCGGTTGCTCTTTAAATCATGTATCTGAAACTCCATTTTTCGCATTCCGACCAATATCAAAAACACTAATTTCAAAATCAAAAATGCTACATGTATCTCATTAACCCGATATATATTCATAATGTCTGTATGCCTATACGTCACAATCAAAAATCCTATGATATAGTCTGCCATATTCAATATCCAGAACACAAATATGGACGTTTCACATAGAATCCGCCTCCGGCTGTCTGACAGCAGCAGAAGCGCCACTGCAATCAGGCTGATTTCCATAACGCTTGTCAACATGTCAAAATATGCCGTCTGCCTGCGCCAAACCACAAGCAGCACATCTGTCACAGCAACTGCCACAGCCGCCCATTCACGCTTTCTATCTACTCTATTCTCGTCTTTGCATACCGTTCCATATGCAAACCATATGCATAAAAATACTTCAATTAAGGCTGTTCCTGCTGTCACTATCTGTTCCATCTATCTACTCCAATACTCCATAACCTGCTTTCTCACCTGATTCATCTGAGAACGGCTGACTGCAAATTCTTCTCCATTACTCATAACGACTTGTGCGCTCTTTACACTTGCCACACAGGCGATATTTACAATTCTTCCACGATCCGCAAACACAAACTGCTCTTTTGGCAGTTCCTTGAACACCTGATTCAATGTCTTTCTCTCTCGAAAAATTCCATTCTTTGTCTCAAACACACTATTTTTCCCATCTTTGTAAATACTGATGATATTCTGATAACGGAACTTCTCATATCGGTGGCTCGTGATGATTTGATAATACCCCTCTTTACTTTCTGCCTCTTCTTTTTCCAAAATTTTCTCGATGACCTGAGGTAATTTTTCCCGCAGCATACTTTTTAAAATATATTGATACGCCTCAACTTCATATCCATCAATCGCAAATTCCATATGCGATGTAATAAAGATCAAATAAGCATCTTCATTTTTTTCCCTAATCTCCCTCGCCAATTCAAGCCCGTTCATTTCGGGCATTTCAATATCTAGAAAATAAATATCATAATCATTCCCATCTTCCAATTCATACAGCAAAGAAGAGGCTTTCTGAAAGGAATCAATTTCAAAATGATCTTCTGTACAGCCGCTTTCTTTTGTTAATACATCTGTTATCAACTCTATATATGCTCGACTGTCATCCACAATCGCAATCTTTTTCATGTCACACTCCCCCCTGATCCATTTTTCGACTTCATAGAATAACATATTTCATAAAAGAAAATGGTGATTGTCCTTCAATAATGCCATTTTGTCCTTGAACGTTCTCTTTCACGCTTCATCTCCTGTTTGATTGACTGTCTCATTCTATTTTGTTCCCATACAACTCTTTTCCCCAAGCTATACCGCAACCTATTTTCCTATTACGAAAAATCAAACAATGACAATTGATTCGTCTCCGGCAAATCTCCAAACATACCTAAATCCGCCATGAAATCAATGACGGTCTTACTTACTTTCGTCCGCTGCCTGAAGTCATCTTTTGACAGATATGGACCGTCTGCTGCAGCCATCTCAACCGCATCCGCCGCTTTATCTCCCATACCCTCAATGCTTGAGAGCGGCGGCATAAGTTTTCCGTCGATAATCTGGAACTTTGTCGCCTTCGCCCTGTAAATATCAAGTGGCAGGAATTCAAACCCTCTCGCATACATTTCCTGCACAATTTTCATGTCTTTTAATGTATCCTGCTCCTTTTTACTCAGAGAATCACTGCGGCGTTTGTAGTCATTCATATAGAACTCCAGCTTTTCTTTTCCCTGACACATCAACTCATAAGAAAATGCGCTGGCGCGGATACTGAAATATGCCGCATAGTAGGCAAGTGGATAATACACTTTGCAGTAGGCAATGCGAAATGCCATCATAACATAGGCAGCCGCATGTGCTTTCGGGAACATGTACTTGATCTTTTCACATGACCAGATATACCAGTCCGGGATTCCATGCTCAATCATGTCCTTTTTAAACTCTGACCAGTCTTTACACTTGCCTTTCGCCACAAGACCTTTACGGACACGTTCCATAATCGTAAATGACTCTTCACTGTCCATTCCTTTGTTGATCAGATACGTCATAATATCGTCACGGGTACAGATTGCCGTGGAAATCGTCGCCTTTCCGCTTCGAATCAATTCCTGTGCATTATTGAGCCACACGTCAGTTCCATGCGACAGACCGGAAATACGAATCAAATCTGAAAGTGTCTTCGGTTTCGTATCCACCACCATCTGAATAACAAAGTCTGTTCCAAACTCCGGAATTCCGAGACACCCCACCGGACATCCACCGATATCATCCGGCGTAATCCCAAGAGAGCTTGTATCCTGAAACAGTTTCATCACACCCTGATCATCAAGTGGAATATCCGTCGCTTTAAACGGTTTTCCCGTGAGTTGTTCCACTAGTTCCTCCAGCATCTTGATGATCGTCGGATCATCATGACCGAGAATATCAAGTTTCAGCAGGTTGTGATCGATGGAGTGATAATCAAAATGCGTTGTGATAATATCTGTTGTCATATCATTTGCCGGATGCTGTACAGGTGTAAAAGAGTTGATATCCTGACCAAGTGGGAGAACGATGATTCCTCCCGGATGCTGTCCGGTACTTCTTCGAATTCCGGTACAACCCTGTAAAATACGCTCGATCTCGCATTTTCGTTTTCCCTGTCCGTGTTCCTCATAATAATTTTTCACAAATCCATATGCCGTCTTATCTGCCAATGTACCGATTGTTCCCGCACGGTATGTCTGACCTTCCCCGAAAATAACCTCCGTATATTTGTGAGCATTACTCTGATAATCTCCAGAGAAGTTCAAGTCAATATCAGGTTCTTTATTTCCCTTGAATCCAAGGAAGGTCTCAAACGGAATATCAAACCCATCTTTAACAAGCGGTTTCCCACAATTCGGGCAAAGTTTATCCGGCATGTCGTAACCACAGCCCCCTGCATATGCGCGGACTTCCTCAGACTCAAAATCACTGTAAAAACAATTCGGACAATAGTAGTGAGGACTCAACGGATTTACTTCCGTAATTCCTGCCATTGTCGCAGCAAACGAGGAACCAACCGAACCACGTGAGCCTACGAGATAACCGTCCTCAACGGATTTCCATACTAGTTTCTGTGCAATGATGTACATCACGGCAAATCCATTGGAAATAATCGAGTTCAACTCTCTCTCCAGACGCTCCACTACAATCTCCGGCAGGGGATCGCCATACATGCTGTGCGCTTTGCTGTAACAGATATCCCTTAACATCTGATCCGAATCCTCAATGACCGGCGGACATTTATCGGGACGAACCGGGGAAATCTTTTCAATCATGTCCGAAATCTTCACCGTATTTTCAATGACCACCTCATGCGCCTTTTTCGATCCAAGATATGCAAATTCTTCCATCATCTCCTCTGTTGTGCGAAGATAAAGCGGCGGCTGGCTGTCCGCATCGCCAAAGCCTTTTCCGGTCATGATGATTCTTCGATAAACCTCATCTTCCGCATCTAAGAAATGCACATCGCAGGTTGCCACAACCGGTTTGTGAAACTCCTCCCCCAATTTTACAATTTTGCGGTTAATATCTTTTAAGTCTTCATCGCTTCGAATCTGGCTGTATCTCGGGCTGTCCACCATAAACCGGTTATTGCCAAGCGGCTGGATTTCCAGATAATCATAAAATTCTACCAGCCTTGCGATTGTCTCCTCCGACTTGTTATTGAGTACCGCCTGATAAAGTTCTCCCGCCTCACAGGCACTTCCGATCAGCAAGCCTTCCCGATAGCGGTTGAACTCACTTTTGGGAATACGCGGTCGTCTTGCATAATATGTCAAATGCGACAATGAAATCAATCGGTATAGGTTTACCCTTCCCACATCATTTTTCGCCAAAATGATTGCATGATACGTCGGCATCTTTTTCACCGCATCCGGATTCGTCGCACCAAATGCATTCACTCCTTTTAATGTCGTGATTTCCCGCTCTTTTAACATCTCGACAAATTTCACAAAAATCTCTGCGGTCGCCCCGGCATCGTCCACAGCACGATGATGATTCTCAAGTGAGATGTTCAATGCTTTCGCCACAATATTCAATTTATATTTCGACAGCGTTGGAAGAAGCACTCTCGCAAGTGCAACCGTATCCACCGACACAAATTCCTGCTCAATATTCAAATTTTTACAGTTCTGCTCGATAAATCCGACATCAAACCCTGCATTGTGCGCCACAAGAGAGGCGTCTCCGACAAATTCCAAGAACTGCGGAAGGATCACATCAATCTTTGGTGCATCCATGACCATAGAATCGTCAATACTTGTAAGCTGCGTGATCTCGAACGGAATCGGAACTTGCGGATTTACAAATGTACTGTACTTATCCGTAATCTTTCCATTCTCCACCTTCACTGCGCCAATCTCAATGATGTGATCTTCCACAGCACTGAATCCGGTTGTCTCGATATCAAACACCACATATGTATCATCAAGTGTCTGATTCCCTGCATGCACTGCGATATCTGTCAGATCATCTACCAGATATGCTTCCACCCCATAAATCACTTTGAACGGATCATCTTTATCAAGCCCTTCGATAAAATGATTCGCATCCGGGAATGCCTGCACAACACCGTGATCCGTGATTGCAATCGCAGGATGTCCCCAGTCGTGTGCTCGTTTTACAATCTTATTCACATCAGAGACACCATCCATATCACTCATCTTCGTGTGGCAGTGAAGTTCCACCCTTTTCTCTGCACTTGTATCCTTTTTGGTCGTTCGAAAATCCGGAATTTTTTTTATTCCGGCAACGGAGCCAATCGTCAGTTCACTGTCGAATTTGTCGATGGTTGTGACACCTTTGATTTTCAAAAACGCTCCTGCTTTCACCTCTCCAAGCAACTCTGGAAGCTGATCATTTCGCACAAACAGTTTTACCATGATCGTATCTGTAAAATCGGTCACTGCAAACATGACAATGGTCTTTTCGTTTCGAATCTCACGTGTATCAAAGCTTGTCACCTGTCCGCGGAATGTGATCTCTCCCATCTCTCCGACCACCTGTGACAGTTCAATCGTCTCATCCTCAAAATCACGTCCATAGATCAGATTCGGATCGTCCGATCTCTTAAGCGGGCGATAAAACTCTTTCTTCTTTGGCATCTCTTTTGCCGGAGCTTTTGCAGATGTTTTCGCTGTCTCCTTCTGTTCTTTCTTTTCTTGTTTTACCTCTTCTTTCGTTTCCTTTGTCTCAAGTTTTGCTGCATTCTCTTCCACGATCGCATTAATTGCCTGCTGAAGTATACGGGCATTGTGCTCCTGCATCTTACTTGTCTTTGCCTGCTGATATTCCACATGAATTTGAATCGGAACATGGCACCGTTCCTCAAACACTTCATTCAACAAGCCTACAATCGAGTCCTGTTTTCCCTGCGCCACAATTGTGTCATCCAGCTTAAGATACAGATGGTTTTCATTTTCAAAATGATACTTCGCATTCAGGAACATATTGTGCTCGACAACACTTCGTTCTTTCAATTCCAGCAAAATGCTTTCCCTGTACTCATTCATCAGATTCTCCGGTGTATACTGACCGGACAACTGATAATCCTCGTAAATCCGAATCCGAATCCGGTTTCGCCCAAATAACTGTTCTTTAATCATTGTTTCCATCTTATAAATCCAGCTCTTCGCAAGCAGATGCGTGCTGAATAAATGGACGTGCAGATAGTCCCTGTCTGAATTTGTCGTAACTTTCGTCACTTCCACATTTTCAAATAGTACTTTGCAATCACTATTTACTTTTAAAGTCGGAAACACATCAAAGAATTGCTTTGTCATCATATTTCTCCATCTCTATTTTTCCCAATTTAATAATTCATTCCGAAGAGTATCTAAAAGTTCCTCTTCCTTTACTTTTTTCACAATTTCACCTTTCTTGATCAAAAGTCCTTCCCCAATTCCACCGGCGATTCCGATATCTGCCTCTTTTGCTTCTCCCGGTCCGTTCACAACGCATCCCATCACAGCCACTTTGATATCAAGCGGGATATCTGCGACCATATTCTCCACCTGATTGGCAAGTCCGATAAGATCAATCTTTGTTCTTCCGCAAGTCGGGCAGGACACTACTTCGATTCCTCCTTTGCGAAGCCCCAGTGTCTTTAAAATGAGTTTTGCTGATTTGATCTCTTCGAGTGGATCTCCTGTCAGAGATACGCGAATCGTATCTCCAATTCCTTCATACAGAATAATGCCAAGCCCGACTGAGGATTTGATATTTCCAGATAAAATTGTTCCGGATTCCGTAATTCCAACATGAAGCGGATATGGGCACTGCTCTGCAATCAATTCATGTGCTTTTACACACATCATCACATCAGAAGATTTGATACTGACCACTAAATTGTCATACCCCATCTCCTCAATCATATGCACCTTGTCCAGCGCGCTTTCCACAATGCCTTCGGCCGTCACACCACCGTATTTTTCCACAAGATGTTTTTCCAACGATCCACTGTTGACCCCCACACGGATAGGCACATTGTATTCTTTTGCTTTTTCGACAACCTCACGCACTCTCGACACATCTCCGATATTTCCCGGATTGATACGGATCTTATCTGCTCCATGTTCGATTGCCGCGATCGCTAAACGATAATCAAAATGAATATCTGCAACAAGCGGAATATGAATTCTTTTTTTTATCTCTGTGAGCGCTTCTGCCGCCTCCATCGTCGGCACCGCACAGCGGATAATATCGCAGCCTGCTGCCTCCAATGCCAATATCTGGGCAACTGTCGCCTCCACATCCTCTGTCTTTGTATTTGTCATAGACTGAATGGCAACCGGATTCCCTCCGCCAATCTTACAGTTTCCTATCTGAACTACCTTTGTCTCTTCTCGTCTCATGTTCTGTCTCCTTTCATACTCGGGGAGAACATAAACTCTCCCCAATTCCACTAATAAGCAAAGAGTCTGACATGTCAGACTCTTTGCTTATTCCTGCCTCTATCTTCTGCTACTGTCTTGTAAATACAAGCTGATCCCCATATTCACGCTCTGCAAGTACCAGCACATTCTGTTCAATGCTATAATCAAATGTAGATGAAATCTTGCCAAGCGATGCTTCCAAACTCTCTGCGGTCACCTGACCATCCGATTTGTCCGCTGCCTTCTGCAAAGCCGCCTCATCTACTTTAATCGTAATCGTCTTTGCATCTTTGTCAAGCACATAATCCATCTTTACTTTTATGTCTGTTCCTTCATCGGCAGAATCTAATTTTACGGTCAAATCATTATTTCCCTGAAAAATCAGCGTCATGCTGTTCTCTTCTGATTCCCATCTCCCGTCTAATGGATTGCCCGCAAAAAGTTTTGTAATAAAAAATGCAACAACCAATATAATAATTATGGATGCGATGCCTGTTACAAAACGCCACATTTTACTTCTTTTTTCTTCATCGTTTTTTGCTATCATCATGTCTATCATTCCCCTCAACTTTATTGCCTACTTAAATTATACGGAGTTTGTGTTTTTATGTCAACGCCCTATTTTTGTTCCATTTTTCAACTAATCAACTTTCTTTTGTTGAAAATCGGCACTTTTCCACTTTTTACAGAACAGTATTGATAAAATAGAAAAAATAAAGACAAGGAGGACGATATATGAATTTCGGGAATAACTTAAAAGACTTGCGCGAAACACGGAATATTACCCAAGGTCAGCTGGCTGAATACTTACAAGTCTCTCGTCCTACCATTGCAGGTTATGAAACCAAAAGTCGTCAACCTGATTTTGAAAAACTAGAGAAAATTGCAAATTACTTTCATGTATCCATCGACTATCTGATCTCCGGCTCAGAAGCTGCGAACATAGATATCCATCTAAAAAAAGAGCCGAATGAAAAATCATTGGATCGTGATGTGATTATGGCTTACCGGAAATTATCACTTGAATCCAAACAGGATGTCTTAAAATATATTGAATTACTTCAGTTGCGTGATGATGCTCAAAATGTAGAATAAGGAATGTGCTTTCGCACATTCCTTATTCTACATTTCTGCTCTCATCTGCAAGATATTCAAAAAAATCAAAATCTGCATAATGCTTATGCAATACCCTGTCAGCACAAGTCATCCCGACGAATGTCCCTGTAAATTCCCCATATTTACAATACTCATCCGAATATTTTGTCGTGTCAAACACCCTGCCTATTCGCTCATACTGTTCTCCATCATAACTCCACTCAAACCAAGATTCTCTCCCCTGTACATAGAGCCGCAAGTAAATTGGTCTGTCTTCCACCGGAATCCTGGTGTTTAAAAATTCTGTCTTTTCTCCATTTTCCAGTTGAATAATAGAAAGCGCACTCTGCCCAAGTGTCTCACTGTAGTATTTTCTCAGATTTACATAGTTCATATTGTCATAATACATAATCAGTCCGGCGCTATGCTGATGAATCTCTGGAGTAAATTCCATCTTGGTCGTTACCCGCGCATACACACTTGTCAACTTTCTTGCCAAGATACTTACTTTATTCAAAGACGTGCGCGATTCCTGTCCCCTGATTCTCACATACCCTTTCCGCGCTGTCACATCTGCAAAACGCTGCGGCATAATACGCGGTGCATAATAAAAATTGCCCAATTCTTCTCCGTCAAAATCATCAAACGCAGGAATTGTCGGAAGTTCTTCCTCTGGCAGTGCGCTTTCTTCCACCTCGCTCTTTGCAAGATTGGTTCCATCTGCCATGCGAAGCCACCCATCTTTCGTCCATTTCATTTTCTGGATTGCAGTCTCACGTCCAAGTGTACAGCGAAGTTCCGGCACAAACGGTCTCGCACAAAGATGTACCAGATACACTTCCCCTGTCGGCAATTCCACATAACTTCCATGCCCTGATTTTTGCAAAACAGAATCCGGATTGAAATATTTCGGCTTTAAATGATCCGGGTCTTTTCGCTCATTGGATTCTCCCGGCACACTTGTCACAATCGGGTTCATCGGATCTTTTTCATACGGTCCCCATACATTTTTAGCACGTCCCATCGTCACACAGTGATTATACCCCGTGCCGCCCTCGGCACACATAATGTAATAGTATTCTCCTCTCTTTGTCAGATGCGGCGCCTCAATGCATCCCCTGTCTGTTCCACCTCGCCAAAGTGGTTTTGGATATCCAACAATCTCTTCTTTTTTTGGGTCATACTCAACAATGCAGATAAATCCCGGTTTTTCATACCCTTCTCTTGTCTCCCATTCCAAAGAGACAATATATTTCTTTCCGTCGTCATCATGCAAGATTGAAGCATCAAATCCTGATGAATGCAGATATACGGGCTTGCTCCACGGTCCTTTGATGTCTTTTGATTTCACCAAAAAATTATCTACATCAAAGTATCTCGCATTCATGGAATTCATCACACCGTATACCACATAGAACATATCTTCCTCTTCACAATAAGTCAGGCAAGGCGCCCAGATTCCTTTTGCACTCGGCAGCTTTTTCAAGTCAACCGCCTCATCATCAGTCAAAATATGCGTATATAATTCCCAGTGTTTCAAATCTTTTGAATGATAAACCGGAATTCCCGGGAACCATTCAAACGTAGACACTGCCAGATAGTAGTCATCCCCTTTTCTGCAAATACATGGATCGGGATTGAATCCCGGAAGTATCGGATTTAAAATCATAGTCTTATGCCCCCTTTTTGTTATTTCTTCTTTTGTGTCGGAAACCATTCAAAATCGACACATCGCCCTAAATCCCAGCTGTCCCAGCCAAGCCATCCGTTTTCATTTACCGTATCCGTCAAAAGCTTATAACTCCAGTAAAAATATCCGCTTTCCTTTTGCCATGCCTGAAGCTGTGCATCAGCGACAGCCCGATAGATTGCGTTCTTTTCCTCTAAAGTCAATCGCTCCTCTTTTGCACCGTCCACGCCGTTTAACACACTCTGCCCGCCTTTTGTGTCACATCCGCATGCAAGAGAATTGAACAGACACCACTCTCCACAGATAACCGGGAAATATTGCTCCATCTCCTCAATTTCTTTTTCATAATGTTCTTTCACAAAGCATGTGTATCCTTCTATCGTCTGTTCGCATCCAGCTGCCTCTGCCATCATCAGATACTGATGTGTATCCAGCACAACATTTACATATTTTTCTTCCCGCATAAAATCTTTCCACGCTGTAAGCACAAATCCGTCGTGAATGACAACATATTTTTCTTTTGGCATATATTTTCGTATGCGGTCATACGCTTCCTGATAAAATGTCCTTAAAAATGCAAGTGTATTCGGTCCGGAGCCGGCCGCCATCTCCTTGTCGACTGCCGGATAGCGGTTTGGCACATCAAACAGTTCCCACACACTTTCTGTAATTGGTTCATTCAGCACTTCAATACCCCACAGCCCTTTTCTTTCCCCGTAACGCTTTGCCAGCCGTTCAAGCACTGTCAGCACAAATTCCACTTCTTCCGGATTTTTAGACCATTTGCATACTCCGCAAATACCTCCGTTGTCAAAGCCATTTTGTCCCTCCGGTGCAGTGTGCAGATCTATCAATATCTGTAATCCGTACTTTTCTGCCCAGTTAAATGCCTTATCCAATTCTTCCACGCACCCGATAAACGGTTCTCTGTCTCCGAATATAAAATATGGCACCGGAATTCGCATAGCCTCCGACTTCCAGAATCAATCCAAGCAACGCCGAACCAACACCATTTCCAATCTTATATCCAAAACTACATGCACTGTTCACAAGCCCTTCTGTTCGGTATCCTGTCTTCCACTCGCCATAATCAATCGTGTCAGATACCATCGCCCACATGGTTGCTCCTCCACACGCATTTCCAATACCACGGATCACACTGGAGATGATGATAATCGCAAGTGAACCGCCTGAAAAATTCAGCACGAGCATCCCGATAATGTCAAACACAAGGCCGATTGCAAATACATTTCTCTTTCCAAATCGTTTTACAAGCATCGCGATAAAGAACATTCCGCAAATTTGTACAATATTGAAAATTCCGTTGATTGTCCCAACCAGATTTTTGTCCCCTAAAATATCTTTCGCATAGTAAACCGTAGAGCCTCCATTTACAGAATACATAAGGAAAAATAATGCAAGCATTCCAGTCATCATCATCCAGTATTTGTTCTTGAACAACGCCTTTACGCCTTCTTTAAACGGAACCTCATCCACAGCTGACTCCGCAGCTCCCACACGCTCTTTTGTTCCAAAGAACGTAAATAAAAATGCTATGATCGCAATCACACCGAACACACAGAATGTTTTTGTCCATGCTGACGCATTATTTCCAAAATATTCTACAAGCAGTAATGTAAATGTGTTGATCAGTAACGTTCCTGCTGTTGCAAGCAGATTTCGGAAAATACTCAACACTGACCGTTCATATGGATCCTGTGTCATCAGCGCATTGAGCGCAGAGTATGGAACATTGATCGCAGTGTAAATAATCGTTGACACGAGATTATACGTGATAAATATATAAACCAGTTTTGGTGTAGATGTCCACGATGTCGGTACAGAAAACAGCAATACTCCAGATATCGCAAACGGAATACACATACGCAGTATCCAGGATCTCGCCTTCCCAAACCGGGATTTTGTCCGGTCTACAATGACACCCATGATGATATCGCTGATACCATCAAAAATTCTTGACACCATCATAATCGTTCCCACTGCCAATGCATTTACGCCTGCATAATCGGTATAATAAAATACAAGAAATGCTGACATTGCCGTATAGATGATATTGCATCCAAAATCTCCACATCCATAGGAAAAACGTTCGACGATTTTTCCCATACTTAACTTTGCCTTCTTATTCATCTTTTGATTCCTCACCTTTCTTCTTTTCAGCTATATTTTTACTTTTTAAAAACATTATTTTTGAATCAAACGTTTGTGCACATCTGTTTTTCTTCATTTTTCTACCTTCTATGCTTATATAGTATCACATTTTTCTCTTGTTCAGTAGGTCTTAAAAAACCTAAAAAAACGGTCGATATTCTCTTTTTTATATTGTATAATGGTATAAATAAGAAAGAGGTGCATATGACATGAAGGATACCAATTGGGAAAACACTCAGAAAAATTCACATTTATACGAGATTATCGACGTCCCACAGGCAACCGGTGTAATGTTCCGCACTTCCGTGGACGAGGGAAGCTACATCCCGACGCACTGGCACCGTGCTGTCGAGATCATCTATCTTCTTGAAGGAAAATTGGAAGTGACAATCGAATCTCAGACATTTTTGATGCAGGCAGGCGATTGTACACTTATCAATGCAAATATTATGCATTCGACAAAGTGCACACAGCCCAACACTGCTATTTTGTTGCAGATTCCGGTAGAATTTATGGAAATCTACATTCCAAATATTCAACAGTTATTTTTCCTATTGGATGAAAACAGCTCTGATCTGGTGCGTCAGACAAAAATGGCACGGTTTAAAGAGACTCTGACACAGATGCAGATTGCAAATGACATCCGGCCAGAGGGATTTATCCTGCGTTTTAACAGCCTGCTATTTGAGTTACTGTTCCAGCTGTTACACAATTTCAGCATCCAGCTTTTTCCATCAGATCTCAGTCAGAAGAACAAAGACCGTGACCGGCTGGATTTGATCTTAAACTATGTGTCCAAGCACTATGCTCAACCGATCTCACTGGAAGAAATCGCGCGTATAGCCTGTTTACAGACTGGGTATTTTTGCCGATTTTTCAAAAAACATATGGGAATTACTTTCTTAGAATATCAAAATGAGCTGCGCCTTTCTCACATTTACCGTGACCTGCTCACAACAGACGACGCGATTCATTTGATTTTAGAACGACACGGATTTACAAATTATAAATTATTCCGCAGAATGTTTCACGAACATTTTGAAGATACGCCGCTGCGAATTCGTAACAAGCACAAATTGCAGCAAAATTAACCTTTTAAAACAGCAAAAGAAGAGCTTTTTTCAGCTCTTCTCAGACTGTAGACAAAGTTGGTGCTGGGAGTTATCCCCAGCACCACTTTTCTGTAAATAGCCTCTGTTTTAATAAAAATCTTAAAAAACTCCAAGATTCTTTCATTTTAGATTCCCTGATTTCTAAAATTTTTGCCAGCTTTTTCAAATTCATACACGCAAACGTAAGCCCGGCTTTCATTTCCATCCGTGCTTTTCCTATGTATTGAGTGTAACGGAAACCATGTTGTTCTTTTGCTGTTCCGAAAAGTCGCTCAATCGTTTCCTTTCGTTGTTGATATATTTCTTTGTTACCTATTGTATGGCGAATATCTTCTGCTTTCTCCATGTATTCTTCCCATACATGTCTGGTAATGACTTTTACA
>OGUD01000201.1_pt1 | contig 59290 bp, 50 predicted proteins | sample 1573671 | NCBI WGS metagenome assembly OGUD01 (sample SAMEA2582065, study PRJEB24529) | metagenome | biome: Human gut stool | place: China | collected 2011 | reverse complement strand
ATGATTATATTATTTAAAACAAGTAAGATAGTATTATTTGGGAAGGGAATGTAGAGAATGGAAAAATTTGAAAAAGAATTAGTTTCAATAATAACTCCAATGTATAACGGAGAGAGATTTGTGGCTAAAACTATAGAGTCAGTTTTAAGTCAAAATTATACAAAATGGGAAATGATAATAATAGATGATGGCTCAAAAGATAATAGCCCAACTATAGTAGAAGAATATAGTAAAAAAGATAAAAGAATACAACTAGTGAGACAAAAAAATGCTGGTTCAGGAGCAGCAAGAAATAATGGAATAAGAAGAGCAAAAGGACAGTATATCTGCTTATTGGATGCTGACGATACTTGGGAGAATAATTTTTTAGAGGAACAAATAAAATTAATAAAAGAAAAAGATGCTACTTTAGTTTTTTCTTCACATAATAGAATAGATGAAAATGATAATATCTGTTTAAAATCATTTATTGTTCCAGAAAAAATAGATTATAACTCACTTTTAAAAACTTGTTCAATATCATGTTTAACTGCTATGTATGATGTAAGTAAATTTGGAAAATTTTATTTAAGAGAAGATTTTAAAAGCTTAAGAGATGACTATATTTTATGGTTAGAGATAATAAAAAAATGTAAAGTTGCTTATGGAAATAAAAAAATATTAGCAAACTATAGAGTAATGCAATCTTCAACAAGTGGAAATAAGAAAAAAGTTATAAAACCTCAATTTTTAGTATATAGAAAAGTTGAAAAGTTAGGATTATTAACAAGTTGTTACTATTTAATGTGGTGGGCTTATTATGGGATGAAGAAATATAAGGCATAAGGAGAGTTAGTAATGAAAAAGTATGATTACTTAATAGTAGGAGCAGGATTATATGGTTCAATCTTTGCTTATGAGATGAATAAGAAAGGTAAAAAATGTCTAGTGATAGATAAAAGAAATCATATAGGTGGAAATATCTATACAGAAGAGATAGAAGGAATAAATGTACATAAATATGGGGCACATATATTTCATACAAGTAATAAAGAGGTATGGGAGTATATAAATCAATTTTGTGAATTTAACAATTATATTAATTCTCCAATAGCTAGCTATAAAGGAGAAATATATAATCTTCCATTTAATATGAATACTTTTAACAAATTATGGGGAGTAAGAACTCCTAAAGAAGCTCAAGAAAAGATAGAGGAACAAAAGAAAGAGTATGGAATAGGAGAACCTAAAAATTTAGAGGAACAAGCAATTTCTTTGATAGGTAAAGATATTTATGAAAAACTAATAAAAGGTTATACAGAAAAACAATGGGGAAGAGATGCTAAAGATTTACCAAGCTTTATAATAAAAAGACTTCCAGTAAGATTTACTTATGATAATAATTATTTTAATGATAGATACCAAGGAATACCCATAGGTGGATATACTAAGATAATAGAAAAAATGTTAGAAGGAATAGAAGTAAGATTAAATTCTAATTTTTTTGATAAAAGAGAAGAGTATGAAAATATAACTGATAAGATAGTTTTTACAGGAATGATAGATGAATACTATAACTATTGTTTTGGCAAATTAGAGTATCGTTCTTTAAGATTTGAAACAGAAGTTTTAAATGAAGAAAATTATCAAGGGAATGCAGTAGTTAATTATACTGAAAGAGAAATTCCATACACAAGAATAATAGAGCATAAACATTTTGAATATGGACAACAAAAAAAGACAATAATAACAAAAGAGTATCCAAGTGAATGGAAAGAAGGAGATGAACCTTATTATCCAGTAAACAATGAAAGAAATAATGAATTATATTTAAAGTATAAGGAGTTAGCAGATAAGGAAGAGAAAGTAATATTTGGTGGAAGACTTGGAGAGTACAAATATTATGATATGGATAAAGTTATAGAAAGAATATTAGGAGATTTAAAATAAATGACTAAATTTTTATTAATAACAGATATTGAATTTTGGAAAGAGAATGCTGGGAATGCTAAAAGAATATCACAACTTATTTTAAATTTTAAAAACAATAACATTAAATTGGATATAGCATTTATAGGGAAAATTTATAAGAAAGAATGGATAGAGAATAGATATTCAGTAAATATTCAAGAAATAAGTTCGTTGAAAAATTTTTTTATTATTCAATGTAAAAATATTATAAATAAATTCCCTTATCTTAGAGAAAAAGTTAGAAGAAATTTGAAGCATACAACTATTGAAAATTTGAAATCTACTAAATTAAAAAGAAGAGTGGAAAAAATATATAAAAATTTTGAAGAGTATTCTGGTGTTATAGTTGAATATATTTATTTAGACTATCTTATGCCAGAAGAGTATCAAGGGAAAAAAATAATTGACACACATGATATTCAAAGTGACAGATACATAACTTATCAAAAGAGAAATAAATTTTGTAGATTTAAGATATCTGTAGAAGAAGAAAAAAAAATATTACAGAAATATGATTATATATTACTTATAAGTGAAAGAGATATGAAAATAGCAAAAGAAATAGATATTGATGAGAATAAGTTATTATATTTACCAATATATGAAAAAACTAAAAAAATAGTAAAAACTCCATCTTCTAAATTAAGAATTGGATTTATAGGAGCAGCAATTGATTTTAATATTGATGCTATAAATTGGTTTATAGAAAATGTATTTTCTAAATTGAAAAATAATAATGTTGAATTACATATATATGGTGGAGTTTCAAGGTTGATTAGAAGAAAAAATAATAATATTTTTACTTATGGTTTTATTAATGATATTGATGATGCATATAAAAATATTGATATAGTTATAAATCCAATTCAAATTGGAGGTGGAATTAAAGTAAAAAATATTGAAGCAATGTCAAAAGGAAAGATATTAATAACAACTGATATAGGAGCACAAGGATTAGAAGATGGAATAAATAAAGCTTTTTTATTAGCTAATTTTCCTGAGGAATATATTGATATTATAGAAAAATATTTAGAAAAGAATTTAAAAATAGACGAAATGGAGAAAAATGCAATGATGTATATAGAAAAAAAATTAAATTATAAAAAATACTATTTTGAATTTTTTGAAAAAATTTTAGGAGATAATTAGAAATGATACCATATTTTTTTATTTTTTTTCTTTTATTATTGCCCTTAAAAAAACAACATATAAATAATTGGTGTTTTTTATTATTATTAATATTTACAATTATAAGATGGGATGTTGGATATGATTATAGAATATATTATTCTTTAGCCAATAGTTTTGAGTTGAAAAAATTACCATTATTTATAAATAATGAAGAAATAATTAAATACCTAACTTCAAAATTAAGTTTTGTTTATTTAAAAGCGGAAATAACTCTTAGGGTTATTTGTCAAATTATTTGGCAGCTAAATTTACAGCCAGAATTTATATTTTTATTTTATGGTATAGTTATTTTAACTTTTCTAAAAAAAGGTTTAGAAAATTTAAATATTTATAATAAATTTGTTTGGTTATGGTTTTATAGTTTTCCATACTTTTATTTTTTTTCTTTAAGTTTATTACGACAATGGGCTGCTATAAGTATTGTTTTTTATTCTTATAAATATATAAAGGAAAAAAATTTTTTAAAATATTTATGTTTCATAGTAATAGCAGCATTATTTCATAAAACAGCTTTATTGATGATATTGCTTTATATTTTAAAGATAATGAATATAAATAAAAAAATTCATATTTTTCTATTTTGTTTAAGTTTTTTCTTTGATAAAATATTTAGTTTCATAGTTTTGAATGTAAATCTTCCATTAGTATCTAATTATAAAATATATGTTTTAAAAAAAGTAGGCTTAGGAGGAGGAAAACTATATTACATAATTTTAAGTATATATGTAATATTATTATTTAGAATATTATTGTTTAAAATAAAAAATATTGAATTAAAAAGAATATATGATGTTACAATGTTAGGTTGCTTTATTTATATTTCTTTGATTAAATTAGGACATTTAGGGATAAGAATAAGTATATATTTTTTTGTATTTTCTTTAGTTTTAATAAATGAATATACTAAAACTAAAATTTCGAAAGTAATAGTATTTATCTTATCGTTGTTATTTTTATCAAATCTTTTAATTTTAGATAATCTAAGACAAGACGTTAGAAGTGAATATGTTCCTTACCAAGTAATATTTAATAAAAAATTTATTAAAGGAGATTAAAAAATATGAAAAATACTTTTAAATATCTAGAATTTGGGACAGGTGGAATGAGAGGTATTATGGGTATTGGTACTAATTGTATGAATGAATGCATAATTGGTAAAGCTACTCAAGGATTAGCTAATTACCTTATCAAAACTACTGGAGAAGTTGGAAAAACTAAAGGTGTAATAATAGGTTATGACAGTAGAATTAATTCTGTTGAGTTTGCTGAAAGAACAGCTTTAGTTCTGTGTGCTAATGGAATAAAGACTTATCTATTTGATAGTATAAAAAGTACTCCAGAGCTGTCTTTTGCTGTAAGAGAATTAAAATGTCAAGCTGGGATAATGATTACAGCTTCTCATAATCCTAAAGAATATAATGGCTATAAAGTATATTGGAAAGATGGCGGACAATTAGTAGAACCACAAGCTAGTGGAATAATTGAAGAGGTAAATAATACTGATGAATTTGATGATGTAAAAGTAATTACTAGAGAGAAAGCTTTAGCAAGTAGATTACTTACAATTTTATCAGATGAGTTAGATAGTAAATATTTAGAGAGTGTAAAAAAAGAATCTATTTTAAATAATTTACCTAAAGATATAAAAATAGTATACTCTCCACTTCATGGAACAGGTGGTAGACCAGTAAAAAGATTATTAGAAGAATTAGGATATACAAATATCTATGTAGTAGATGAGCAATTTGAACCTAATGGAGAGTTCCCTACTTGCCATTATGCGAATCCAGAAGAGAAGTCTGTATTTGATTTAGCTATTAAGTTAGCTGATGAAAAAGGAGCAAAAATTTGTATAGCCAATGACCCAGATGCTGATAGAACAGGAATGATGGTAAAGGAAGATGGAGAGTGGATATATTTTAATGGAAATCAAATAGGGGCTCTATTACTATCATATATTTTGGAACATAGTAAGGAGATTAAGAAAAATAGTGCAGTAATTTCAACTATTGTTACTACTCCAATGTTAGACTTATTAGCTAGGGATTATAACTTAAAAGTTTTTAGAACTCTTACAGGATTTAAGTATATAGGAGAGAAAATTAGAGAGTTTGAAGAAGGAAAATATGATAACTCTTTCCTATTTGGAATGGAAGAATCGATTGGTTATCTTAAAGGAGATTATGTAAGAGATAAAGACGGAATACTTGGAGTAATGTTAATAGTAGAGATGTGCTCTTACTTTGAAAGTATAGGTACTACTCCTTTAAAAGAATTAAATAAACTATACGATAAATATGGTTGGTATAGTGAAATAACTTATCCAGTAACTAGAGCTGGAGAAAAAGGACAGGAAGAAATCTCTACAATGATGTCAGAGTTAAGAAAACAAGATTCTAAAGAGTTTTTAGGAGAAAAAGTAGTTACCAGATATGACTACAAATATGATGAGTTAGGATTACCAAAATCAAATGTAATTCAATACATATTAGAAGATGGAAGCTATATAACTATTAGACCATCTGGAACAGAACCAAAGATAAAATACTATATCTATACTAAAGATATTTCAAAAGAGAAAGCTGATAAGAAATTACAAAATTTATTAGAAAAATTAAAAGAGTATATGGAATCACTATTAGATTAGGAGGAAATTATGTTAACAGCAATTATCATGGCTGGTGGAAGTGGAGAGAGATTTTGGCCACTGTCTACACCAGAAAGACCAAAACAACTATTAAAAATATTTTCAGATAAAACGATGATAAGAGAAACAGTTGATAGAATTCGTCCTATTATAAAACCAGAAAATATATTTGTAGCTACTAATATTATTCAAGCAAAAGAGATAGAAAAAGAGTTATCAGATATACCAAAGGAAAATATAGTAATAGAACCAGCTTTTAAAGATACAGCAGCAGCTATTGGATATACATCTTTGATAATAGAAAATAGGTTTAAAGATAAGTTAAAAGCTGGAGAAAAGATAGAAACAATAGTTCTTGCTTCAGACCATCTTATTAAAAAAGAAGCTGAATTTAGAAAAGCTATACTTAAAGGAGCAGAAGAAGCAAGAGAGCATGGAGTAATAGTAACACTTGGAATAAAACCATCTAAACCAGAAACAGGATATGGATATATAGAGGTAAAAGATGAGACTATGGAACTTAATTCAATATGTAAGGTAAGAAGATTTAGAGAGAAACCAAGTTTAGAAGTAGCAGAAAGTTATTTAGCTAGTGGAAAATATTTATGGAATAGTGGAATGTTTATTTTTACAACTGAAACTATATTTAAAAACTTTGAAGTACTTATGGAAGAACATACAGAGATATTTAATGAGATAAGAAAAGAGTTAAAAGAAAATCTATATGGAGAAGAGTTAAGTCAAATAGTAAAACCATATTTTGAGAAGTTTGAAAAGATATCAGTAGATTTTGGAATAATGGAATACTCTAAAAATATTAGAGTAATACCAGTAGATATAGATTGGAATGATATTGGAAGTTTTAATGCTTTTGATGAGATATTTCCAAAAGATGAAAATGGAAATGTAGTGAGAGGACAAAAGATAAGAAACTTAGATTCAAAAGATAATATAGTGATATCTGATGATATAGAAGTATCATTGCTTGGAGTGAATGATTTAGTAATAGTAAAAGAAACAGATAAATTACTAATAACAAGAAAAGATAGAACACAAGAAATAAAAAAAATAATTAAGAGGTAAATTAGAATGAAGAATATCTACTTAGATATGCAACCAACATGGAGTAAAAAAACAGGAATTGGTTGGTATACTTATAAAATAGCAGAAGGATTAGTTAAAAATAAAAAAAATTGTTATATTGGTGGACTATTTAATCCTTTAGGTATAAGGAGAATAGAAAAAGTAAATGGACTAAAATATAAAGAAATAAAGTATTTTTGGCCATACTATAATTTTTATGGCTTTTTTTCAAAAAAAATTTTTAAGTGGAAATTTTTAAAATTTAATAATATAACAAATACAAATTGTATGATATATCATTTTTTTAATTTTACAATTCCTAAAAAAATTAAAGGAAAAATAATAACAACAATACATGATACTATTCATAAGGAAGTAAAAGAAGGAATAGAATTTGATATAGAGAAATTTGATGAAGAAATAATATATTCTTTAGAAAAAAGTGATGTAGTAGTTACAGTTTCAAATTCAGCTAAACAAGATATTATTAAATATTATGGGAATAAATATGCTGAAAAGATTAGAATTGTAGAACCAGGAGTAAACTTAGAAGAATACAATAGACCACTAATTTTAAATAAAAAAGAAGAAATGTTTAGTAAAATTAGAGTTTCAAAAGAAAGTGAAATAATTTTTACAATAGGAACTTTACAAAAAAGAAAGAATATAGTGAATATTATAAAGGCATATAATTTTTATAAAGATAAAAATTTAAATTCTAAATTAGTATTAGTAATAGCTGGAAATCCAGGAGTAGGTTATGACGAAATTATAAAAGAATACGAAGCTTCTAAATATAAGGAGAATATAAAAATGCTACATTATATTTCAGAAGAAGAAAAAATTTTATTATATAAATTAGCAAAAATATTTGTATTTCCATCTTTATATGAGGGATTTGGAATGCCAATAGTTGAAGCAATGGCAGCGGGAGTACCAGTAATAACTTCAAATATTTCCTCTATGCCAGAAGTAGCAGGAGATGCAGCTTTAATAGTGAACCCTTATTCAATAGAAGAGATAAGTTCAGCAATTGAAAAATATGATTTAGATGAAAAATTAAGAAAAGAAAAAATAAAACTAGGGTATAGTCAATGTCAAAATTATACATGGGAAAATTCAAGTAGAAAATTGGAGAAAATATATGAAGAAGTTTAAAATAACAGTTGGAATAACAACATATAATAGAAAAAATATTTTAAAAATATTTTCAATTCTTTTATCAGAACAAATTGGTAAGAATATAAATGTTAGAATTTATGATGACCATAGTAGTGAATATAATGAAGAATTTTTAAGAGAAATTTTTCCGTATGCCAAAGAAATTCTTAGAAGAGATAAGAATTTTAAAGCAGATAAAAATATGTATTATATGTATAAAGAATTTTTAAAAACAGAGGATGATTATTTGTTACAATTAGATTCTGACATGCTAATTGGAACAAATTTTTTTAAAAATATCTTGATGTTATGTGATGAAATTCTTAGAGAAGAAGGGGTGTATAGTTTATATAATTCAAATAATCACGAAAATATTATTAAAAATATTAATAAAAATGTAGGAGATGAAATTTTTTATTCAAAAGAACATATAGGAGGAGCATGTGTTCTTTTTTCAAGAGAAGTAATAAAGAAAATTATAGATAATATAGAAATTAAAAACCAAGATTATTCAAATTTTGATTGGAGATGGTCAAATTATTTAGTTGAGAATAAGATTCCAATTTATGTTTCAAAAAATAGCTATGTTCAACATATAGGAATGGGAGGACAAAATAATTTATATATAAAAAACTTAGATATTGGAGAAAATTTTATAGGATTAGAAAGCATTGAAGGAGCAAATTTTTTAATAAAATATTATGAGTATTTAATAAAGGAACATAAAAACTTTATAAAAAATTTAACCATATCAGAGTATTTAAAACTAAGATGTAAAAATAATAAATATTTATACAAAATATATAAAATTTTTATAAAAGTTCTAGGAGTAAAAATAAAAAAATAATTTAAAGAATAGATAATCAATTAGATGCTTGATAAGATATAATTCAAATATTAGAAACAATGAAATTTTTGCACAATTATCACAATATTTTAATATGGTAGTTTAGGGTTAGGAAATGCTTCAGTTTTTAGTTTATACAAGTTTTTAACTGGAGAGAAAAAAGTAAGTATAATAATAAAATACATTGTTATTTTTAGATAATTAAATATAATATATTCTCTTTAAATTTTAGTATAAGAAAAAATATAGTTAAATAAAAAAAGAAATTATAAGTTAAGTAATAGATATAAAATGTATTTAACATAAATCTAATTTTAAAGTTATGTTTAATAGAAGTGTGCAGTTATAAATTACATAAATAATAATAGTAATTAATACAATGACACCAAATAAATGAAAGTTTATAAAAAATAGAGGAGGAAGATAAAAATAAAGCTTTCAATAATAGTACCGATATATAATGTAGAACAATACATAGAACAATGTTTAGTTAGTATTTTAGAGCAAAGTTATAAAAATTTAGAAATAATTCTAGTTAATGATGGAACAAAAGATAATTCTATGAAGGTAATAGAAAAATACTTATCAGATTCAAGAATAAAAGTGATAAATAAAGAAAATGGGGGATTATCTTCAGCAAGGAATGCAGGTTTAGATATTGCAACTGGAGAATATATTTCTTTTGTAGATAGTGATGATTGGATAAGAATAGATAAATTAGTAGAGTTATATAATATTATTCAAAATGAAAAGTTAGATTTAATTATAGGAAATGGAGAGTATTATCCAAGCAAAGAAAAAATACAAAAAAATATATATATTGGAATAAAAACAGGAATAGAAATATTTGAAGAGATGTTAAGAAAAAAAGATTATTTAGAAACAGTATGGAAATGTATATATAGTAAGAAATTTCTTCAGGAAAATAATATAAAATTTATAGAAGGGTTGTTACATGAAGATACACCTTTTATGTTTGAATGTTTGATAAAAGCAAAAAGAATAAAATATGAAAATATTAATTTTTATATCTATAGAAGAAGGGAAGGAAGTATAACAACTACTAAAAATACAAAAAAATTATTTCATGTGTTATATGGAATCGAAAGAATATTAGAGGTATATAAAGAAAATAGAATAAACAATAAAGTGATAAATACATATATTTTAAATTTGTATTATTCAAATTTAAAGAGATTAAAACAAAAAAATAATAAATTAATATTAAACCTTTTAATGTTAAAAAAATTTTCGATTAAAAGTTATATAAAATTTATTTTAATTTTTATATTAAGTACAAAATATAAGAGTATAAATATAGATAATAAAATTTTAAATAGGAGTTAACGTTGAAAAAAGAGATTATAATCAATCTAATTTTAACAATTTTAATAAGCTTTATTGGTTTTTTTCAAAATAAATATTTTATACAATACATAGGAATTGAAATATTGGGAATAATGAAATTATTTAGTCAGTTCCTACAATATCTTAATATTATAGAAATGGGAATAGGTAATGCTTCTACCTTTGCTCTATATAAACCTTTAGCAGAAAAAAATTACAAACAAGTAAGTATAATTCTTTCTACAATAAAAAGTTTTTATAATAAAATTGCATTAATGTTATTTTTATTAGGAATATTAGCAACTCCGACCTTACCTTTTTTTATGAAATTAGAAAGTTTTAATAATATGATATATATTTATTGGATTTTATATTTATTAAATACTATATCAACATATTTATATATAAAATATGTTATTTTATTTACAGCTAATCAAGAATTTATTCTAGTAAGATATATACAAAGCTTTAGCAAAATAATATTTCAAATTTTTCAAATAATTTTAATAGTAAAAATAAAATCCTTTTTATTATATATATTGATATTATTATTAGATAATTTGATACAATACATTTTCTTTAAAATACATTATAATAGAAATTATTCATATATTTATAAGACTAAAGAAAAGTATCAAGGATTAAATCGAGATGTAAAAAATTTATTTTGGCATAAATTAGCTGGACTCATAGTATTTAATACAGACTTGATATTGATTTCAAAATTTGTATCAATAGAGATAGTTGGAATATATGCAAGTTACCAATTAATTTTACAAATGATTTCTATGTTAGTTAATGTTATAATAAGTGTTATTAGACCTAAGCTTGGAAGATTTATCTCGTTAAATTTGAATGAAAAAATATATGAACTTTTTAGAAAAATAAATATATTATTTTTATATTTAGGAATATTATTTTCTTATTGTACATATACTTTGATTAATGACTTTATAGGTGTTTGGATAGGAAGTAAATATATTTTAGATAAATTTACAGTATTTTTAATAGGTATAAACCTATTTATAGGAACAGTTAGAGTAATATTAGAAAATTTTAAAGAAGCTAGTGGTTTCTTTGATGATATACAATCTCCTATTTTAGAAGCAATTATAAATTTTGTTTTTTCAATAATTTTAGGGATAAAGTATGGATTAAATGGAATAATAATAGGAACAATAATATCTAATGTAACAGTAATTTTAATATATAAACCTATACTTGTATTTAAAAGATGTTTTGATAAAGATATAAAAGAATATATTAAAGTATATGGAAATTATTTGATTTTATTACTTATATCTTTGTTTTGTTTAAATATAACTACTAAACCTTTTATAAGAGAAAATATAAATAGTTGGTTAGATTGGATAGTTTATGCTACGACAATTTCAGTAATAACTGGAGTAGTTTTATTTATAGTTTTCTTATTAAATAAAGAGTTTAGAAATATAATAAAAACTTATATACTAAAGAAAAAATAATTAAGAGGAGATAATAATTTATGAAAGTAACAAAAGCAGTCATACCAGCAGCAGGACTTGGTACTAGAGTATTACCAGCAACTAAGGCACAGCCTAAAGAGATGTTAGTAATAGTAGATAAGCCATCACTACAATATATCATAGAAGAGCTTGTAGAATCTGGAATAAAAGATATTATCATAGTAACTGGTAGAAATAAAAATAGTATTGAAGACCATTTTGATTACTCTTATGAATTAGAGGAAACTCTTAAAAAAGATGGAAAAGATAAACTATTAGGAAAAGTAGAGAGTATATCATCTATGGCTAATATCTGTTATGTTAGACAAAACCATCCAAAAGGATTAGGACATGCTATCTTAAAAGCTAAATCTTTTGTGGGAGATGAGCCATTTGTAATAGCCTTAGGAGATGATATAGTATACAATGATATACCAGTAGCTAAGCAACTAATAGATAATTACTCTAAATATGGTTCTAGTGTAGTAGGATGTCAAGAGGTAAAAGAATCTGATGTATCTAAATATGGAATAGTAAAACCATCTAAATCATTAGATGAAAAAACTGTAGAAATGGCAGACTTTATAGAGAAACCTAGTATAGAGGAAGCACCATCAAAGCTTGCCTGTCTTGGAAGATATCTACTTACTCCAAAGATATTTGAATACTTAGAAAAAACAGAACCAGGAAAAGGTGGAGAGATACAACTTACAGATGCCATAGTAGCTATGATGAAAGATGGAGAAAAGGTATTAGCTTACAACTTTGATGGAAAAAGATATGATATAGGTAATAAATTTGGACTACTTAAAGCAAATATAGAGTTTGGACTAAGAAATGAAGAGACAAGAGAGGAACTATTAAAGTATCTTAAGAATATTTAAGAGTAATCTAAAATAAAAAAGGAGAAAATTTTGATAGTACAATGAAAAAAAGAGATAATTATATAGATTTATTAAAAGGAATTGCTATTTTTTTAGTAGTATTAGGACATCATGATACTGTATTAACTAATTATATATATTCATTTCATATGCCACTTTTCTTTTTTATAAGTGGAATATTTCATTCAAATTATGATTCATATAAAAAATTTATAATTAAAAAAATAAAAGTGTTAATTATTCCATATTTTACATTTGCTACGACTTTGTTTCTTTTTTGGTTAATAATAGGAAGAAAGTATGGAGAAAGTGCAATTAATAATACTCCAATAAAGATAGCTTTCAATGGAATATTTATAGGAAGTGATATAAAAAATATTTCAAGTATGGAGTGGAGAACTCCTGTATGGTTTCTTTTATGTTTGTTTGTAGTAACTAATTTATATTATTTTATTTTAAAATTAGAAATTAAGAAAATAGTATTAGTAAATATAGTAATAGGGTGTATTGGCTATTATTTAAGCAAGCATAACTATTCGATATTTAGGATTTGGCACTTCGATACAGCATTAATAGCTATAAATTTTTATACTTTTGGTAATTTATTAAAAGAGAGATTATTTAAAATAAAAAATATTTTAAATGGAATACTAATTTTATTGTTTTTTTTAAGTATTATAGGTAATAAGTTAAATGGAAGAATTGATATGAATGGAAATCATTACTCAAATATAATATTATTTTATTTAACAGCAATATTAGGAATAATCTTTATATTTGGTTTTATAAAAAAAATTAAAGTAGCAAATAATTTTATAGAATGGATAGGACAAAATACTTTGATAATATTGGCTTATCATGGGAGAGCTATGACATTTATAAAATTAATATTAATTATAATATTAAAAGTAAATTTTCCTGAAGATAATTTATTTTTAAATATAATATTTTCAATAATTCAAATATTATTATGTATTCCAGTAATATTTATTTTTAATAAATATTTACCATTTTTAATAGGAAAGAAAAAAGAGAAAATTTTTAATTAATAATTTTAGTTGTGATATAAATATTATTTTGATTCAAAAATAGTGATAAGAAGTATTTGAAATATCTAGGAGAACTTATGTTTAAAATCAACCAAAATATATACAATAAAATAGGAGAGTTAGGTGTATATATCTACACCCTCTCTCTTTTTATATCCAAGTCTGGTGTGAGTATAGGACTAGGATTTTTAGTTCTAGCTTTTTTACTCTATCTTTGGGATAAAAGAAAAATAAATTTAACAACAGAGGAAAAATATATATTGGTTATCCTTATTCTACTACCAATATTTAGTCTTTTCTCAGCAGGGGGAACATACTCTTTTCAAAGAGCCTTAGAGAAGTCATATAGGTATCTACCTATCTTCTCTATACCTCTTTTTATAACCAGTGAAAGGGTAATAAAGATAATTCTATCTCTTTTCTCCCTAAGTATATTTATTAGTTTTATCAATGGAATATTTTTCTACAAAAAACTTAAGTGGAATTTCAATGCAAGGCTAATAAGTTTCTCTAGCCATCCACTAGATGAAGCACACATATTAGCTATGGGAAGCTTACTTCTCCTTGCACTCCTTATATATACCCTAAAGTTCAAAAAATACAAGGAGTTATCTATCTATCTTCTAGCCTTTATCTTGGCACTAATAGATCTTGTTATGACACAGGGAAGAGGGGCTTGGCTTGGATTTTTAGGTGGACTATTTGTAGTAGTATTCCTACTTATGAAAAATAAAAAGCTCTTTATAGTTGCTGTAATCCTAGTTGGAGTATTGGGAGTAGGAGCAGTTACAAGTAAAGGTTTAGAGAATAATAGATATATTAAAAGATTTGAGAGTATACAAAACCTAGAGGATACATCTAACAAGATAAGACTATTTATGTGGGAAAGCTCAATAGATATGTTTAAAAATAACCTTCCCTTTGGAGTAGGAAGAGATAATGCTAGTAAGTATGCTTTAGAGTATATGGAGAAGAATAATAAATATGATGAGATGAAGCATAAATGGGCAAAGGCTCATCTTAAAGAGATAGCTGGCTCTGGTAATCTTCACAGTATGTATTTCACAACTCTTGCTGAGGAAGGGATACTAGCTTTTCCTTTTATAGGGATGTTTCTATTTATCCTATACAGACAATTTAGATACTGTATAGCTAGAGAAAGAGATTTGAATTTCTATCTTGTAGTAGGTACAATGGGTATGCTTGTAGCCTTTTTAGTAGGTGGGTTTACTGAGAATGTATGGAGAGAGATATGGAAATCCAATGTGTTGGTATTCTCCTTAGGGCTATATCTATCTAGAGTAAAGAGTAAGAATTAGAGAGCTTAGGCTCTCTATTTTTTTTACACATATTATGGTATAATTATGAAAAAGTAATAGAAAATAAAATATAAATAAAGGGAGAGATATGAGAATATTTAGATTTAATGAGATAGATTCTACAAATAAATATTTAAAAGAGAGAGAAGATTTAAAAGATTATGATTGTGTAATTGCTAAAACTCAAACAGCAGGAGTAGGGCGTCGTGGAAATGTATGGGTATCCAATGAGGGAATGGCAATTTTTTCATTTGCTCTTCAAGAAGATAAAAATCTCTCTTTAGAAGAGTATATGAGATTACCATTAATAGCTGGAATATCAGTATTGGGTGGATTAAAGAAAATAGAGAACTTAGATTATAAATTTAAATGGACTAATGATATTTATCTACAAGATAAAAAAATATGTGGTATCTTAGTGGAAAAAATAAGAGATTTCTTTATAATAGGTATAGGAGTTAATGTTAATAATGATAATTTTGGCTATGCTCAAGATAAAGCTACATCATTAAAAAATATAACAGGAAAATTTTACTCTACTGAGGATATAATTTTTTGTATAATAAATGAGTTTAAAAAATATTTCTCTGAAAATTGGGAATATGTATTAAAGGAGATAAACTCATATAACTATTTAAAAGGAAAAGAGATAGAGATAATAAAATATGGAGAATCATTAGGAAGTGGAATAGCTAAAGATATAGTCTATGATGGAAGATTAAAAGTTGAGATAGATGGAGAAGAGAAACTGTTTAATATTGGAGAGATTCATATAAAAAATAGGAGATGATTAATGAATAGAAAAAAAGTTGTATTAGGAATGAGTGGAGGAGTAGACTCTTCAATTTCTGTATATCTACTTCAAAAACAAGGATATGAAGTAATAGGAGTTACTTTGAATCATAAGAAAGAGGAAAGTTTAAAAGAAGAGATAGATTCAGCTAAAAAAGTAGCTAATTTTTTTAATATAAAGCATAGGGTTATAGATATTGAGGATATTTTTCAAAAAGAGGTAGTTAATAATTTTTTAGATGGGTATTCTAAAGGAATAACTCCTTCTCCTTGTGTAATTTGTGATGAGAGAGTTAAGATGAAAATACTTTTTGACATAGCAGATGAGGAGAAAGCTTACTATGTAGCAACTGGACATTATTGCTCTACAGAATATAATGAAGAGTTTGATAAGATACTTTTAAAGAAAGCAAAAGATAGTAAAAAAGACCAAAGCTATATGTTATATAGATTAGATAGTGACAAGATTTCAAGACTTCTTTTCCCCCTTTTTAAATACACTAAGAATGAAATAAGAGAGATTGGAGAAAATATTGGACTAGAGGTACATAATAAAAAAGATAGTCAGGGGATATGTTTTGCTAAGATAGGATATATAGATTTTTTAAAGAGAAATTTAGGAGATAGTATCAAAAGAGGAAAATTTATAGATAGAGATGGAAATATAATGGGAGAACATGAAGGATATCAACTCTATACTATTGGACAGAGAAGAGGACTCAATTTAAAACTTCCAAGAGCATATTTTATAACTGCTATAAATCCAGAGAAAAATGAGATAACTTTAGGAGAGTATAAAGAATTAGCTAGAAAAAGAGTGGAACTAGTTGATTTTAAATCCCCAATTGAATTAGAAAAAATAATAGAGAAAAAAGTTATAGGAAGACCAAGATTTTCTAGTTTTGGTGCTGAAGGAAAAGTCATAGTAGAAAATGAAAAAATATATTTTGAATATTTTGAGGAAAATGTTCAAAATGCCCCAGGACAACATCTTGTAATCTATTATAAAGATTTTGTTTTAGGTGGAGGAATGATAGTAGATAAAAAGATATTTTCATAATAAATAAAACAAAAAATAAATGTACTATAATAGTTGTTTTCTTCTAAAATAAAACACAAAAAACTTTACTTATTTAAAGAAAAGGAATATAATATTGCTAGAAAGAAATAATAGTAACTGGAGGAAAAAAATGGCAGATATATATGAAAAATCATTAGAATTACATGAGAAAAGTAAGGGAAAATTATCAGTAGTTTCTAAAGTTAAAGTAGAAAATAGAGATGATTTAAGTTTAGCTTATTCTCCAGGGGTAGCAGAACCTTGTAGAAAAATAGCAGGTAATAAAGAAGATGTATATAAATATACTTCAAAGGGAAATTTAGTAGCAGTAGTAACTGATGGAACAGCAGTATTAGGATTAGGGGATATAGGACCAGAAGCAGCTTTACCTGTAATGGAAGGAAAATGTGTATTATTTAAAGAGTTTGGAGATGTAGATGCAATTCCTATATGCTTAGATACTAAAGACACTGAAGAGATAATTAGAACAGTAAAATTAATTGCTCCAGGGCTTGGTGGAATAAATTTAGAGGATATTTCAGCTCCTAGATGTATAGAGATAGAAACAAGATTAAAAGAGGAATTAGATATTCCAGTATTCCATGATGATCAACATGGTACTGCAATAGTTGTAGCAGCTGGTCTTATTAATGCTTTAAAAGTCGTAAATAAAAAAGTTGAAGATATAAAAGTAGTTGTAAATGGAGCAGGAGCAGCAGGAAGTTCTATTATAAAACTTATAAAAAAATTAGGAGCTAAAGAGGTAATAGCTGTTGATAGAGTAGGAATCTTAAGAAGAAGTGATAAAGATAAATATGATTTCTCTAAAAAAGAGTTAGCTGAGATTACAAATTCTCAAGATATATCTGGAGGACTTGCTGAAGCAATAGTAGGGGCAGATGTGTTTGTGGGAGTGTCAGCACCAAACTTATTATCTAAAGATATGGTAAGAAGTATGAATAGAGATGCAATAGTATTTGCTATGGCAAATCCTACTCCTGAAATTATGCCAGAGGATGCACTAGAAGCAGGAGCAGCAATAGTAGGAACAGGAAGGTCAGATTATCCTAACCAAATAAACAATGTACTAGTTTTTCCAGGATTATTTAAGGGAGCATTGAGAGCTAAATCTAAAAAGATAACTGAAGAAATGAAAATAGCAGCAGCAGAAGGGTTAGCTTCTTTAATAAAACCAGAAGAATTAAGAAAAGATTATATAATACCAGATGCTTTTGATAAGAGAGTAGCAGAAGCTGTAGCAAGTGCAGTTGAAAAGTTAGCAAAAGAGCAAGGAATTTGTAGAGGTTAGATAAAAAAATCCAGAGAGAAAAATCTTTCTGGATTTTTTGTTTTCCCTATCCTAATAATTCTAAGAAAGCTTCCATTCTTATTTTTATTTGACCAAAATCAGTTTGTGAATAGTCAGTTTCTAAAGCTATATATGGAATCTCTTTATCTTTAGTAACAATTTTTCTAATATTATAACTTTCTACTGCATATGTGTGACAAGCTTGTAATACTACTTCAACTACTCCATCTATTTGGTACTCATCTATTAGATTTTTTAAAATCTCTTCTCTTCCTTTATTTGGACTCATTACTGAACAAGGAATATTTAAATATTTTTTAGCAAGTGCAGTTATAGGAGTTTCACTTTCATCAACTAATTCCTCTAAATTTTTTATACCACTACAATTTTCAAAAGCAACAACAACTCCACCTAACTCTTCTAAAGGTTTAACAACTTTTTCATATACTCCACCTATAGGACAACCTGTTATTAAAATTCTTGGAGCATTTTTAGAGATAGGTCCTTCATTATTTTTATGTACTTCTTTTAAATGTTCTATCATCTTAGTTAATCTCTCATTTTGTTCTTTTTTATCAAAGGTAAAATTTGCTCCTTCTAAAACTTTATAAATTTCATATCCTGAAATTGGTGGGGGAACTAATTTTCCTAAAGAATAAAACTCTTTTAGAATTTTTCTCTCCTCATTACAAAATTTGATACTCTCTTTTAATTTTTCTTCTGTAATCTCTACATTAAATTTATTTTCTAATTTAGTGATAAGCTTTTCAATCTCTTTTTTCCAAAGCTCAAGTGATTCTTCATTTTTCATATTTGGAAGATTCATTATATGAGTATCTTTAATTTCTCCTAGAAGTTCATACATCTTCTTTTTTCCATCACAAGTTGTTTCACCTACAACCAAATCTGAAAAATACATATATGGACATTTATCAGTTAAGGCAAAACCATAACTTGCTTTAATTAGAGGGCATAAATTTTTAGGAAGATGTTTTTCAGCTTCTGGTATAGTTTCATCATTTGAAGCACAAAGTGAAACTGGATGAGCTCCTGCTGCATAAATAACTTCTTTAGGAGTATAAGTACAAAATACTCCGACCATATTTTCTCCTCTATCTTTTATCTCTTTAGCTTTTAAAAATCCTTGTCTTCTAGCATCAGAAAAAATTTCAAAGTCTTTCGGTAAATTATTCATATCTGTTCCTTTCTTTTAAACTATCTATTTTTAATTTTTTTAGCTGTTAATGCTGCACCAATAGCACCAGCATATCTAGCTAGTTCTGTGTCTGAATAGACTTCTCCTTTTAAGGAGTTACTCAATAATTCTAAAATATATTCATTTGAACATAGTCCACCTGTTAAGAAAAATAATGAATTTTTAGCATGTTTCCTACATAATGAACTTACTCTCTCAATAACAGAGTTTACAACACCATAGGCTATATTTTCTCTACTTTCACCACGTCCAATTAAACTTATTACTTCTGATTCAGCAAAAACTGTACACATAGATGTAATTTTAGTGTCCTTACCATTTTTAGAAAGTTCTATTAAATCATTGATTTTTACTCCTAATATATTTCCCATAATTTCTAAAAATCTTCCTGTTCCAGCAGAACATTTGTCATTCATAATAAAATCTGCTACCATTCCATCTTGCAAAGTAATTATTTTTGTATCTTGTCCACCTATATCTATAACAGTACAATCTTGTTTAAAAAGGTAGTAAGCTCCTAATCCATGACAAGTTATCTCTGTAATAGTTTTATGTGCAAAAGGGATTGAAACTCTTCCATATCCAGTTCCTACTATTTTTGTATCCTCTTTTATATATCCCATATCCTCTAATTTTTTTAAAATGTTATCAGAAGTTTCTACACAACTCCAACCAGTTGGTAGAGTAAACTTTTCTATTATCTTTTCAGAATCCATAACAACTACTTTTGCTGCTGTAGATCCAATATCTATTCCTATAAAAAACAAAATTCCTCCTTATGTCAAATCCTATGATATTCCTTTAGTCAATCCTGATATTAAATATCTTCTAAAGACAAATGAAAATATCATAGGAGGTAGTAGTGTTAAAATACCTGCTGCTGCTATCTGTCCATACAATATTAAATCCTTTGATGAAAACTCAGCTAAGAGAACAGTAAGAGGCTTTACATCTCTTGAAGCTGCTAATATTAAAGGTAACTGGTATTGACTCCAAGCTCTTAAAAATATGATTAACATTCCAGTAATGATTATAGGGTAAACATTTGGAAGTAATATTTTTAGTATGACTTGAAATCTTGTGCATCCATCAATTAATGCCATCTCTTCTATCTCTATTGGAAACTCTTTAAAATAGTTCATAGTTATCCAAGTTACAAGTGGAAGAAAAGATGAAACATAAATTATTGCTAACCATCCTATACTATTTAAAAGATTTAATTTTGAAAATAAAGTATAGAGTGGAATTATTGTAGTAAAAAATGGAATAACCATAGTTGATAAAAGAATTGTCATAAATATTTTAATTCCTTTTATTTTTCTAAATCTAGCAAAAGCGTATCCGCTCATAACTGCTAGAGGTGTACCTATAATAATAGTTATTGCACTAGTAAAAAGAGAGTTTTTCATAGCAAGTAAAAAATTACTTCCCTCTTTTACTTTCGGATTTAGTAATTTTAAATAATTTGAAAAATTGATACTCTTAGGGAAGAAAACTAATTTATCATTAAAAATATCTTTTTCAAAACTAATACTTATAATAAAACACCAAATTATTGGAACTAGTATAAAGATTAAAAAGAGGAAAACAGCAATATAATAAATAAGATTATTTTTATCTTTCTTCATCATTTTTCTCCCTTTTTAAAAATTTTATATAAATAAGACCTATTACTCCTAAAATAAGTGTTAATGTATAAGAGATAGCACTTCCATAACCTATATTTAGAAAAGAAAAAGTCTGTTTATAGTTGTATAACATAAAAGGTTCTCCTAATTTTCTAAATCCTACAAGAGCTACTACTTCATCAAAAATATTTATACTAGCTAAGATTAAATTAATTATTACAATTAAAAATGTAGGTTTAAGTATTGGAATTAGTATATCTTTTATTTTATAAAATGTTGAAGCACCATCTACTTCTGCTGCTTCAAAAATATCATCTGGTATAGCTTTTATATTTGCTAAAATTAAAATACTGCAAAATGGTATTACTCTCCAAGAAAGTATTATTCCAAAAATTATTAAAGAGATATATCTATTATTTAACCAAAGTATAGCACCATCTACCACTCCCAAATAATAAAGAATTTTATTAATTAATCCAAATTCTGGATAAAACATAAACTTCCAAATAACTCCATTTACAACTGGAGGGAGAGCCCAAGGAATAATAGCAATAGCTGTAAGAAAATTGCTAATTTTTCCCTCTCTATTTAAAATTAAAGCTACTATAAAACTAAATATTACTCCAATAATTAAAACAACAACTACAATTATACTTGTGTTTATAAGCGAACTATAAAAATCTAAGTCTTTAAATATTTCAATATAGTTTTGAAGCCCTATAATTTTTTTATCATAGGGCTTAGTTAATTTGTAAAATTGTAAACTATATATTAAGGTAAGTAGTATTGGATATAGTATTGTTGTAATTACTATAAAAATCCCTGGAAGTACTAAAATATAGGGAAATATTTTATCTTTTCTACTCATTAATTTTTAAGAAGCTCCTTTATTTTTACATCAATTTGGTTAACTGCTTCTTCAGGAGTAATATTTCCACTAGCCATACTATTAATAGCATTATAAATAGAACTACTCATTTCTGCATAATAAGCTGGTACTCCATTAGGGAAAGGAGATTTTACTAGAACAGAAGTTTCTTTCATAGCTCCAGGATTTTTAATCTCTCCAGCATCTATAACAGCATTTAAAACAGAAGTTCTTGTTGGAATAGCACTAATCTCTTTAAAGAAAGCTCTTTGTGTATCTTGAGAAGTATACCATTTAACAAACTCTTTTGCTGCTTCTTTATTTTCAGATAGAGAAGATACTCCTACTGCCTCTGTTAAAGCCATAGTTTGTGTAGTTTTTCCATCTTTACCAGGTGGAAGAATAACTTCAATTTCACCAATAGCTTTAGATTGAGTCGGGTCAACAGCTCTTGCTATGAAAGATGTAGGTCCAATCATAAAAGCTGCATCTTTACTTAAAATCTGTCTATAGCTATCTAAACCATTTAAAGTTAGATTAGCTGGATTAATAAGCTCTTTCTTTAACATATCATTTACAAAATTTAAAGTAGTTAGAGCATTTTCTTTATTCAAAGTACCATCTTCATTAAAAACTTTTCCATCTCTTAGATAAGTTAACCAAATAAATGATGTAGTTGTTGCTTCATTAGCATTTAGTGGGAATGTATATGGATATTTTAAAATATTTTTTTCTTTTAATATTTCCATATCTGCCATTACATCATTCCAAGTTTGAGGTTCATCTAAACCTACTTGTTCATATATCACTTTATTATAATATCCTATACGAAAATCATTTGCATAAGGTACTGCTAATACTTGACCATTTACAATAAATGTTGAAATACTTGGAATATCATTGATATCTTCTTGTGAAAGTTCGATAGGCTCTAACCATTTAGCTTTTTCAAACTCTCCTATCCAAGACCAATCTACTTCAAAAACATCAGCAGCTGCTTTATTTCCACTTGCTGCTATTGCAATTTTATTTCTCATATCATCCCAAGAAACTGTTTCTACATTTACTTTAATTCCTGTTTCTTTTTCAAACTCTGCTAACATATTCTGTGGTGGCACTCCCCAGTCTGGAATCATAAATGTTATTTCCTGATTTTTTTCCTGCTTTGTTGTGGGCTCATCTTTAGAACATCCACTTAAAATGATAGTTCCAGATAGTACTAAGGATGTTGCCAATAAAAATTTTTTTCTCATATTTTAACCACTCCTTTATTTTGTTAGCTAAAGATAGTATAAAAGATATTTTTATTAATGTCAATGATTTCAAAGGTTTATTTACTACTTTAAACATAAAAAATACACCTGATATCAAAAATATCTGGTGTATTTTTATAAAGTTAATTAATTTTTAGTTAATATCTCTTTTTAGAAGCAATCCATTGGAAAATATTGATTCCATTGTCATTGATAGGAGAGTTATGTAGTGTATAGAAGTAAGAACCATGTGGATCATACTTATTTCCATCAATAACAACATCTTTATATTCTGTGTAAACTACATCTGCACCTATACTCTTTAGATATTTAAAAGACTCTCTTGAATTTGATACAGGGACAGTAGTATCATCTGAAGCATGAACTAACCAGATAGGGGTATCTTTTACTGTATTTAATTCTTCTGTACTTGGCATATAAGCTGGACAAGTAATGAAGGCAGCAGCAAACAGGTCTGGGGCATAAACTAATGTCTTAAAAGTTTGATACCCACCCATAGAACAACCACCAATATATATTCTATTTTTATCTATTTCTGGATTTTCCCTAATATAAGTTTTTATTAAATTTACTAAATCTGGAGTATAATCCTTTTCTCCAACTAACTCTCTTTTACCTACAAAAAATGATTTCATCCAAAATGTAGGAGTTTGAGGAGCTAAGACATAAGGAGTATCAAATATTTTTTGAGCATCCTCTTCAACAAAAGCTACTCCTCCACGATTTCCCAATATTTGAGTAATATTACTATCTCCACCTTCACCAGCACCATGTAACCAAATGATTAGAGGATGTTTATTACCATCTTTTTGAGGTTTAAAATCTCTGTATTTTAAACCATACATTTCACCAGCAGTAAATTTATCTACATCTTTAATTTTTAAAGATTTCATATAATATTTATATGTATCTTTTTTTATAGTTTTTCCATTTTCTAGTGTCATATCTTTAGTTTGTATTAGAGTATAATTTGTAGGAATAACTACATTTGAAAATTTTTGATCATCCCAATATAATAAATTTGCATCTTTGATATTTTGACCATGTTCCAAGTTTAGGATAACATTATTGTGATCAATGAAGTCTATAGTTGTTATATTTCTATCTTTTAAATCTTGTGTTAAAACTTTGAAAGTTTGTGTATCTAAAGTCTTAGGATTAATTTGTTCATCAAATTTTAGTATAATTTTTGTAGTTTGAGGGCCATAATCAAAAACTTCTCCCACTACATCAAAATTTATATCCTTAGCAAAAGCCAGTGTTGAACCTAGAACAAAAGCTAGTAAATAATTTCTTATTTTCACAAGTCCTCCCCTAAAAATTATTATTATAGTCCATATTTTTTAATTATTTTATTTTTATAAATTTCAGCTTGAGTTCCATAGATAATTTGAACTCCCTCTCCACTTCTAATTACACCTTGAGATTTTAATTCCTTCCATCTAGAATCAGGAGCAACCTTTGAACTATCTTTTACAGTGACTCTAAGTCTTGTAATACAAGCATCTATTCCCTTTATATTTTCAACTCCACCAAGAGCTTCAACTATTTCATCAGTTAAATCATCACCACTATTTCCTTGATAATCTTTTCTAGTGTAAAGTTTAGCTTCAGCTTCATTTCTTCCTGGAGTACTATAATTGAATTTTTCTATCATAAACTTAAAAATAAAGTAGTAAAGGATAGAATAAAATGGACCAATTATTAAAATCCATTGATATGAAGTTTTAGCCATTCCTTGTAATAATCCAAAGAAAGTGAAATCTATTATTCCTCTTGAGAAAGTAATTCCCACAGCAACATTTAAGAAGTGCATAAGTCCATAAGCTACTCCCTCTAAAAATGCATGAATAACATAAAGAGGTGGAGCAACAAATAGGAAAGTAAACTCTAGAGGTTCTGTAATACCTGTTAAAAAAGCTGTAAGAGCAGCTGAGGCTAAAATTCCTTTTACTTTTGCTTTATTACTTGCATCAGCACATCTATACATAGCAAATGCTGCTGCTGGTAATCCAAACATCATAGGTAAAAATCCACCTGTCATTGTTCTTGTAGCATCTGCTGAATAATGAACAACTGTAGGATCAGCAAGCTGAGCAAAGAAAATTCTTTGGCCACCAGCAACTAGTTGTCCAGCTACTTCCATAGTTCCACCTAACTCTGTATACCAGAATAGAGGGTATACAGCATGATGAAGTCCAAATACATTTAAAAGTCTAGCAGTAAATCCATAAAGGAAAGTTCCAATAGGTCCCATAGCTGTAAAAGCTGCTCCAGCTTTAACAACTCCAGCAAATATTGCAGGCCAAATGAAAGGAACAATTACTCCTAATGGAATAAAGAATACCATTGTCAATACTGGAACTAATCTATTTCCACTAAAAAAAGCAAGATAATCTGGTAAAGTTTTGTTAGAAAATTTATTAGTAATCATAGCTGAAACACAACCACAAATAATACCACCAAGAACACCAGTTTGCAATGTAAAAATACCAAGTTCTTTAGTATATAGTGCTGCTTTACCTACTGCTACATCATAAGAAAAACCTGCATCCATAAAAGCTTGAACAGTTGTAGTATCAGCAGTATACCCCATAAATCCTAAAACAGTTCCAATTACAGTATGGAAAAGTAAAAATCCTAATAGTCCAGATAAAGCTGCTGTTTCTTTATTTTGATTAGCAAGTCCAATAGCAACTCCAACAGCAAATATAACTGAAAGATTTGCAAAAACAAATGAACCTGAGTTAGAAAATAAAACAAGTATTTTATTTAATACAGTTCCTGGTTCTAAAAATGTAAGATGATATGTATCAATAACAGCTTTTGAAGTGAAAGCTCCTCCTACTCCCAAAAGTATACCTGCCATTGGTAATACAGCTATTGGAAGCATAAAAGCTCTACCTACTCTTTGTAAGATAGAAAATCCTTTTTTCATAAAATTATTCCTCCTATAAGTTTTATGTTTACACAATAAGTATACCTAACTCTAAATTATAAGTCAATATATCAAAAGTGGACTTAACATCATAAAATGAACTAAATAAAATAGTTGCCTATGAAACAATACATAAATAAAACAGTCACATTAAATTGTTAGAAAAACCTTGAAAAATAAAGGAAAAGAATATATAATGTTTCCTAAGAAACTATCAGAAATGGAAAGAGGGTGTAAAAAATTTCAAATAAAGTTATAAAAAAATTTTTTAATTTAATAGAAGATAGTAAGGAGTTTTATAAAGATTTCTTAAAAACTGATAAAGGAGCAAGTTATATTCCTGAAATTTATCTAGAAATGCAAGAGTTTATTTATGCCAATGAAAAATATACTAATATCTTGAAAGAGAAATTGAATAATGATTTGAATTTAACTGATTATAACTATATTTATTGTATAGGTTCTACTGATAAAATAAATATAACTCAATTATCTAAAAAAATAAAAAATAGTAAGGGATATACCAGTAAAGTTATAAAAAAATTAATTTCTCTCAATTATATAAAAACATACCAAGAGGAAGGAAATAAAAAAGATATCTATGTAGAATTGACTAAAAATGGAAAAAATGCCTATAAGGATATTTATGAGAAAATAGAAAATGTAGAGAATAGGTTTTATAAATTTTTGTGGGAAAATTTTACAGAGGAAGAGTTAAAATTTTTGTATAATTTTTTTGTTAAAATAAATAAATTTCAAAATGAAGAGATTTCTAAATAGTGATAAAAATTAAAAAAGAGCAGCCAGTTATTATAAGCTACTCCAATATTTTTAAGATATTTTATTTAAAATGATGGTGGAGTAGCAACCCAAATAATCTTAGCAACACCTTTACCACAATTAGAGAGATAATGGTTTTTTCCAGAGTTATAATAAAAAGATTCACCTTTTTTAGCTTGGAAAATATTTTCTCCTAAATGGATATTTATCTCTCCTTCCAATACATAGCCAAATTCTTGTCCATTATGGGCAATCTCTTCTTTATATCTTCCACCTTCTTCTAATGTCAATAAAATAGGTTCCATTTGATTTTTTTGAGCATTTGGAATAATCCACTCAACTTTATATTTCATTTTAGTATCTATTACTTCAAAAGCATCTTCAAGATTAAAAACAATCTTTTCATCAGTATCGTCACTAAAAAAATCTTTAAGGTTAGTTCCTAATCCTTCTAAAATATCTGCCAGATTAGCAATGGAAGGAGAGGTTAAATCTCTCTCAACTTGAGATATAAAACCTTTTGATAGTTCACAGCGACTTGCTAATTCATCTTGAGTTAAATATTTTTCTTGCCTTAATCTTTTAAGTTTTTTTCCTATATTCATACTAAAGTCTCCCTTTATTTTCAATAATTATAGTATATTCCATTTAAAATAAAAAATCAATTAACAAAACAATAAATATAGGGATAAATCAAATGAAGTTTAATTTTTTATTCTAATAAATATTATTGTAAATAAAAATAGAAAAATTTGATACCATAATAAAGGAATCAATTCTAAGGGAGATACTTTTTCTTGAGCAAAATTTAAAAGAATTAACATTTGTGCTCCATAGGGTAGTAATCCTTGAAAGATACAAGAAAATATATCTAAAATAGCCGCACTTTCTTTAGGATCTATATTGTATTTTTTAGTTATATTTTTAGCAATAGAACCATTAATAATAATAGCTACAGTATTATTTGCTACAGCTATATCAGTTACAGAAACAAGGAGTCCTATACCAAGTTTTGCAGTTTTTTTACCTATAATTAACTTTTGAATATGTTCAATAAGCCATTGTATTCCACCAGCTTTAGAAGTCATAGCAGCTAATCCACCAGATAAAAGTGATAATAGAAATATTTCATTCATTCCTAAAAAACCATTATATATTTCTTTTGTAAGAGAAAGTAAAGAAAAATCTCTAGATACAATCCCTATTAAACCAGAGATAATGATCCCACTAGTAAGAACTATAAAAACATTTAAACCACTGATAGCCATAACTAAAACAGTTATATATGGTAAAATTTTTAATAGATTATAATTTAGAATATCTATATTAGTTATTGTTTCTGGTTGTCCAAAAATTAGCAAAAGGATAATGGTTAAGATAGCAGCTGGTAAAGCAATAGATAAATTAACTCTAAATTTATCCTTCATTTCTACCCCTTGAGTACGTGTAGCTGCTATGGTAGTATCAGAGATAATAGATAAATTATCACCAAACATTGCTCCTCCCATAACTGCAGCTAAAATAAGGGGCATAGAAACTCCACTTTTTTCAGCTAATCCTATTGCAATAGGAGCTATAGAAACAATAGAACCAACAGAAGTCCCTGTAGCTGTAGAGATAAAAGCAGCAACTATAAATATACTAGGAGCCAGAAAATGTACAGGAATATAAGAGAGAGCTAAATTAACAGTAGAATCTACCCCTCCCATAGTTTTAGTAACTCCAGCAAAAGCTCCAGCTAGTAGATAGATAACACACATAGTAATAATATCTTGATGTCCACATCCTTCTAAAAAGGTATCAAATTTTTCTTTTATGCTCCCTTGAAAAAGAAGAAAAGCAAAAATAATTCCAATAAAAATTGCTATAGGAGATGGGAGTTGATAAAAAGCCATAGGAACTTTTTGTAACTGTAAAAATATACCTGTTCCTAAATATAAAATTACAAATATTAGTAATGGTATTAAACCAATAAAACTACTTTTTTCATTATGCTTCATTAATAAAAAAACCTCCAAGTAAAAATTTTAAAGTAATTTTTTCTCTTAAGTTTATCATTAATTATGAAAAAAAACAATAATTGTTTTAAAATTCTTTTTTATTTATAGGTTTTAAGAAATATAATAGAAATAAAGCAGCAACACTTCCAATAATAATAGAAATTATAAATTCAATTTTATTATTAACTAAAGGTAGAACAATTAGTCCTCCATGAGGAGCTTTTGAAGTTACATGGAGAATAGCAGCAGAACATGCTCCAATAGCTGAACTAATAACAGTGATAGGGAGTATTTTGATATCTTTAGTGAGATAAATTAGGGCTCCTTCTGTAATTCCTAATATTCCTAAGAAAATTGCTAGAGCTCCTGCCTCTCTTTCCATTTTAGAAAATCTATTTTTTAAGATAAATTGAGCTATTCCTAGTGAGAGTGGTGGAATACATATAGCTACTGAAATAGGTCCCATTATATCATATCTTCCATATTCAAGTGTAGTAATGCCATAAATATAAGCTATTTTATTAATAGGTCCTCCTAAGTCTGCTCCAATCATTCCTCCTAACATAAAAGTAAGAAATATAATATTTTTATCATTTAGATTATTAAGGTAAAGGTTTGCTTGCTCTATTAAAAAAAGAGTAGGTATCTTAAAAATGTAAAATATAAATAGACTTCCAACTAAAGTTGAAGCAATTGGAATAAATATTAGATACATTATAGAAGTAAATTCAATAGGAACTTTTATTTTTTTAAGAAGTTCAATAAAATATCCAATAAATATTCCTGAGATAATTCCGCCAATTAATCCTAAGTGAATAAATTGTGAAAGACTACCTAATATAAGAGCAGGAATAAATCCAATACTTCCACACTTTTCTTTTGCAATAAATCCTGCTAGTAGAGCAGGAACTATTAAAAAACTACAATCACTGATAATATTAAAAAACTCTGTATTTGTATATAATGCTATAACTGCTGTAATTCCCCCAATAATAACAGAGGGAATAGCTTGAATAATACTTTTTATTAAAATTTTTCTCATAAAAATACCCCCATTCTATTAAATAATATCATGGGGGTTATATTTTTTCAATTAACTATTTTTTCATTTTCTTTAATATATTAACCATAATAGCTGCAATTAATGAACCAACTACAATAGCAAGGATAAACATTAATTTATTATCAACTACAGGTAATACAATAGGTCCCCCATGTGGAGCATGGTCAGTTACTTTTCCAATAGCAGCTATAACAGCCCCTATAGCACTTCCAGTCATTATAGATGGAATTACTCTTAATGGGTCAGCAGCAGCAAATGGAATTGCTCCTTCTGTAATACCTATAAGTCCCATAGCAAATGCAGCTTTTCCAGCTTCTCTTTCAGTAACTTCAAAATTTTTAGGACCAATCATAGTTGCAAGTCCCATACCAATAGGAGGAATACATATAGCAACAGCAATAGGTCCCATAACTTCAGGGACTCCTTGAGTAATCATAGCTGAACCAAATAGGAAAGCAACTTTATTGATAGGTCCTCCCATATCAAATGAAATCATAAGTCCTAAAATTAATGCTAAGAAAATAGAACCTGCTTCCATACCTTTTAATATGTTAGTTAAACTATTCATAAATCCAGAGATAGGAGAACTAATAAAAAACATTAATACTCCAACTAATCCAGTAGAAACTAATGGAATAACAAATATAGGCATAATAGGTCTTAAACCATCTGGGACATTCCAATTTTTAACCCATTTAGCAATATATCCAGCAGCAAATCCTGCTACCATTCCACCAAGAAATCCAGCTCCTGCACTATTAGCTAAAGCTCCACCAACAAGTCCTGGAGCAAGTCCTGGTCTATCAGCAATACTCATAGCAATGTATCCAGATAATACAGGTATCATCAGTCCAAAAGCTGTAGCTCCTAAATCCATCATAGCTTTTAAAAATGGATTTGTAACATCAGCTCCAGCTCCTACTTTTATTCCAGATAATGCTATAGATAAAGCTATTAAAACTCCTCCACAAACAACAAGTGGAAGCATATTTGATACTCCATTCATCAAATGCTTATATAATCCTGTTTTTTCTTTTTTGCTAAAATCTTTAGTAACTTTACTATTAGAAGCTTGATAAATTTCTCCTTCTCCTCTTAAAGTTTTTTCAATAAGTTCTTGAGGAATTCTAATAGCTTCTTTTACAGGAACTTGAATAACTCTTTTACCAGCAAATCTATCCATATCAATTGTTTTATCTGCTGCAACAATTACTCCAGTAGCTTTTTTTATATCCTCAGCAGTAAGTTCATTTTTAACTCCTACACTACCATTAGTTTCAACTTTGATATCTACTCCTAATTCAGTAGCTTTATTAATTAAAGAATCAGCCGCCATATATGTATGAGCTATTCCAACTGGACAAGCTGTAACAGCTATTACAAGTCCTTCTTTTTTCTCTACTTTACTATTATCCTTTTTATTCTCTTCATTAAACAGTGTTATTATATCTTCAGCAGTTTCAGCTTTTTCTAATCTTTCTTTAAATTCATCATTTAATAATTTGTTAGTAATTTTTGATAGCATCTCTATATGAGCATCAGTAGTTCCTTCTGGAGCAGCTATCATAAAGAAGAATCTAGAATTTTCACCATCTAAAGAGTTAAAATCCACTCCATTTTTTGATTTACCAAAAGCAATAGTAGCTTTTTTCACAGCTTTAGTCTTTCCGTGAGGAATTGCTATTCCTTCTTCTAAACCAGTAGAAGAAGTTGCTTCTCTTTCTCTCACTACTTTTAAGTATTCTTCTTTGTCATTTAGTGCTCCACCTTTATCTAGTATTTCTACCATCTCTTGCAGGATTTCATCTTTAGTCTTTCCAGAAAGATTCATTTTAATAAACTCTTTACTTAACATAAATTACCTCCATTAATATATTCATTTTGTTGTATCTTTACTTTATGTTCATAATATAGAATATAAGTTATATTTTTGTCAAATTTAATATTTTTTTAAAAAAAATTCGTCTATTAATAAAAGAAAAAACTTTTGGATATATATTTTTTAAATTTTATTTCGTCTAAAAATGTGATAAAATTAAATAAAAAAATTAAAAAAGTTGGAGAAAAAAGAAAATGAATAAAGATATAGAAAATATTTATGTAGATTTAAAAGTAAGAACATCAAAAGTTGAGAATAAAATTTTTCAAATAATTCTTGATAAAATAAAGGAAAATATAGAGAATTTAGATAATATTTATAATTTAGGTTTGAATATAGAACTTAAAGAGATTAGTGAATCTTTCCAAAATATTGAGATAGCTCTAAAAGGACTTATGGGAAAAGGAATTGACATAAATTACCTTAAAGGAGAGATAAGAATTTTTAATACCTTTAACTATGTAACTTCTTATACATATAATGGAGAAATATTTAATATATTTATTCCATTAAATATTTTAAATTGTTTTAAGAAAAATACTTTGGAATATAAGATATCTTTAAGGACTTTTTTTTATTTAAGAAAAAAAGCAGTGATTAATTTTTTTAATCTTCTCATAAAAGATATAGAGCAAAATAGAGATATTGAAGTTTCATTAGAAGAATTAAGAGATATATTTGAGATTTCAAAAGAGTCTTATGATAGATTTTTTGATTTTGAAAAAAATATTTTAAAACCATTGGTTGAAAAGGTAAATAATTATTCTAACTTTGTGATAGAGTATGAAAAGATAAAAAAAGGAGAGAATAAAAATAATAAAGTTATCGGGATAAGATTTAAAATCCATAATATAGAAATAGAAAAAAATAAAGGGGAGACAAATTATTTGATTCAAATTATAAAAAATATGATTACTGATTATCAAGAAATATGGGAAAGTATAAATTCTTCTATTCAACATTATGGATTTGAATCTACAAGAAGAAATATTCTTTTTTTAAAGGAAAATGGGTTGGAAATATCAGATGATGATATAAAGATTTATCTAAAAAATGATGGAAGAAACATTGAAGAGATTTTAAAAATTTCTGACCATATATTGATTAAAGAAAAATATAGTATATATAAAGATAGCAATACTTTTTTGAAAACAATATATGATACTATTATAGGTTATGATTTTTATTACTCTTTAAATTTTAATTTTCTAAGTATAATAAAAAACTATAGAGAAGGAGAATCGTTATATTACAAAGATTCTACATTTGTAATTTTTGGAAATTATAAAAATAATAAAGGTTTTTTTAAGATATTTGAGTCAAGAGATAAAAAATAGGAATGTAAAATTAGCATTCCTATTTTTAAAAGAGTATAATTAATTTTTTTTATATAATTTCAGAAAATCTCTTGGTGTAAGATTATCATTATATTTTTTAAAAACTTTAGTAAAATAACTAATATCATTAAAACCACAATCATAAGCTATTTCTGTTATAGATAAATTTGATTCTTTTAATCTTTCTTTGGCACATTCAACTCTATAATAATTTAAATACTCCATAGGAGTTTTATTAGTTAATTCTTTAAAGAATTTACAAAAATAATTTGTATTCATATCAATGCTGGATGCAAGATCTTCTAAAGAAATATTATACATATATTTTTTTTGTATTACAGATAAAACTTTTTTTAGATGAATTAATTTTCTTTTATTGTTAAAATCAATATTTATTTTATTTGAAAAAAGATCTTCCTCTTCTATTATTCCTAAAAAATAATAAAATAAACCAAAAATTTTCATTTCAAATCCTTTTTTTTCATTTTTTATTAAAGTAAAAATTTCATCAAATATTTTTAGAATATTTTTATTTTCTTTAGTATAAATTATTTTTATCTCTTTTTGAAATGAGATAAGACTATTTAAAAAACTATTTGAAAAACTTCTCTCTTTTTTTAAAAAAGATATATCAAATACTAAACATTCATAAATACAGTTTTTAGGAATCCCTGAATGAATAAATCCACTATTTATAAAGGCAACGTCACCTTCAGATAAATGATAAGATTTGGTATTAATTTTCAGATTAAAGCTACCTTTTATTATTCTTACAAGCTCACATTCTTCATGCCAGTGAACAGTCATTGTATAACGAGGATGAATATGTGTTACTGAGTAATATGCAAAAGGAAAAAATTTTGTTCCATGTGAAATTTTTTCTTTAAATTCTAAATTTTTCATAATTCTCCTTCATAGTGTAAAAATTTTAACTAAAAAAAGTGAAAAAAATACTATTTATTCTTAATATATCACAAGAAAAATAAAAAAATCAAGTGTAAAATAAAAATATAATAAACATTTTCGAAAATGTATGATTGGAAAAAGTGAAAAAAATACTTTTATAGTACTGTTTTGAAGAGGAAATATTATTTTTAGGAGGGAAGTAATGTTAAAGAATATTCCAAAAATTATTTCACCAGAATTATTAAAAACTTTATCAGAGATGGGACATAGTGATTATTTAGTAATTGCTGATGGAAATTTTCCAGCAGAGAGTATAGGAAAAGATAGTAAAGTAATTAGAATGGATGGGCATAATGTGCCAGAGGTATTAGAAGCTATTTTAAAACTCTATCCATTAGATACTTATGTAGATTTTCCAGTTATTTTAATGGAAAAAGTAAAGGGAGATATAATAGAAACTCCTATTTGGGAAGAGTATAAAGAAATAGTAAAAAAGTATGATAATAGAGGAGAGAAATGCTTTGTTAATATAGACAGATTTGATTTTTATGATAAGGCAAAAAAATCTTATTGTATTATAGCAACAAGTGAAAAAGCACTTTATGCAAATATTTTATTACAAAAAGGGGTAATTTAAATAAAATTTAGGAGGAAATTATGGCATTTGAAAATGAAGGAGTTTTAAAAAGTCAAGTAGAAATACCAAGAGAAGAGAAAGTAGTAGTACCAAAAGAGTATAGGGTAACTTTTGTAATGTTAGTTTCATGTTTCATCTTATGGGGATTACTCAATAATATGACAGATAACTTAGTTCCTGCTTTTGGAAAAATATTTATGATGTCAGCAGTTGACTCATCTTTAGTGCAATTTGCTTTTTATGGATCTTATGCAGTTTTAGCTATACCAGCAGCAATAATAATAAAAAAATATACATTTAGACATGGGGTTTTGATAGGTTTAGGTTTTTATATAGTAGGAGCATTGGGATATATTCCAGCTACAATATTACAAAATTATAACATTTTCTTAATTTCAATCTTCATATTAGCTGGGGGACTTTCAATATTAGAAACAACTTGTAATCCATTTGTTATCTCATTAGGAGATGAAGAAACAAGTATAAGAAGAATAAACTATGCTCAAGCATTCAATCCATTAGGATCTTTAGCAGGATTATTCATGGCGAAATTTATGATACTTGGAAATCTTAACCCTGCTGACTATGAAGAGAGATTAGCAATGGATCCAACTCAGTTAGATGCTATCAGATCAACAGAACTTTTATGGGTATGCATTCCATATGTAGGACTTATAGCAATAGCTTTAGTAATTTGGATATTTTTCTTAAAAAATAAATCATCTAAAAGAGATGAGGGTGGAGATTTAAATTTTGGACATTCTCTAAATAGTTTATTACAAAATAAAAGATATGTTTTTGGAGTAATAACTCAATTTTTCTATGTAGGAATGCAAATAGCTGTATGGACTTGGATGACTAAGTATGTAATGACTTTAACTGATTTAGATGAAGCTACTGCTGTAAATAAATATCTTTATGCAATGGTTCTTTTCATAGTAATGCGTTGGTTATGTACTTATTTAATGAAAAAGTTTATGCCAGCAAGACTTATGACTGTAATAGCTTTTATAGGAATTTTAGTAACATTTGGAACAATTTATTTACCAGCATCAAGTTCAATAGTTTGCTTAATGATAATTTCAGGTTGTATGTCATTGATGTTCCCAACAATTTATGGAATAGCATTAAGAGGTTTAGGAGAAGAGGTAAAATTAGGAGCCGCTGGGTTAATTATGGCAATTTTAGGAGGAGCATTGATAACTCCATATATGGGAAAAGTTATTGATACAGGAAGTTTAGCTTTCTTAGCACCTATGTATTCAGGAGTAGAAGCTGCAGTAAGAACAAGTTATTATGTTCCATTAATCTGTTTTGTAGTTGTATTCCTTTATGGATTATTCAATAGTAAAAAAACAAAATAATTGATATATAGAGATAATAAAAAGAATTTTTAAGGAAAAAGGTGACGAAAATGCCAAATAGAATAATTTTAAATAATGTATCATATCATGGAAAGGGAGCTATACAAGCTATACCAGATGAGGTAAGGGCAAGAGGATTTAAAAAAGCTTTTGTTTGTAGTGATCCAGATTTAGTGAAATTTAATGTTACAAAAAAAGTTACAGATTTATTAGATGCTAATAATCTTGAGTATGTAATTTATTCAAATATAAAGCCTAATCCTACAATAGAAAATGTGCAAACAGGAGTTGAGGAGTTTAAAAAATCAGGAGCTGACTATATCATATCTGTTGGTGGAGGTTCATCAATGGATACAGCTAAAGCTATTGGAATAATAATTAATAATCCAGAGTTTGCAGATGTAAGAAGTCTAGAAGGTTGTGCTCCTACTAAAAACCCTACTATTCCTACAATAGCAGTTGCTACAACAGCTGGAACAGCAGCAGAAGTAACAATTAACTATGTAATAACAGATGTGGAAAAAGAGAGAAAATTTGTATGTGTAGACCCTAATGACATGGCAATTATAGCTATATCTGATCCAGATATGATGGCAACTATGCCAAAAGGACTTACAGCAGCAACAGGAATGGATGCTTTAACCCATGCAATAGAAGGATATACTACAAAAGCAGCTTGGGATATGACAGATATGTTCCACTTAAAAGCTATTGAACTAATTGCTCAAAGTTTAAGAGGAGCAGTTAATGGAGAGGATAAAGGTAGAGAGGGGATGGCTTTAGCACAATATATAGCTGGAATGGGATTTTCAAATGTTGGACTTGGAATAGTACATTCTATGGCTCATCCATTAGGAGCTCTATATGATACACCACATGGAGTAGCTAATGCAATTATTTTACCAACTGTTATGGAATATAACGCTGAATATACTGGAGAAAAATATAAACATATAGCAAAAGCATTTGGAGTAGAAAATGTAGATACTATGACACAAGAGGAATATAGAAAAGCAGCAGTAGAAGCTGTAAAAAAACTTTCTCAAGATGTAGGAATTCCTCAAAACTTAAAAGAGATAGTAAAAGAGAAAGACTTAGATTTCTTAGCAATATCAGCATTTAATGATGTATGTACAGGAGGAAATCCAAAAGATACGTCAGTAGAGGAGATAAAAGAATTATATAAATCTCTAATTTAATGGAGGAAAAAATGAAATATTCTTTAGCATTTGATTTAGGTGCTACTTCTATAAGAGGAATTCTTGGATATGTAGAAGATGGGAAATTAAAAACAGAAGAAGTGTTAAGATTTTCACATGAAAGAATAAAAGAAAATGGACGTAGCCGTTGGGATTGGAATAAAATAATTAAAAATATAGAAAATACAATATTAAAATATGGAGATTCTCTTTCAAGTATCGGAGTAGATACTTGGGGGGTAGATTTTGGAATATTAGGTAAAGATGGAGAGTTATTAGAAAATCCAGTATCATACAGAGATAGATACAATATTGTAGGATTTGAAAAAGCTCAAGAGAATTTATCATTAAAAGATATATTTATGAAAACTGGAAATCAAATAATGTCCATCAACACTCTTTTTCAAATTCTAGCATTGAAAGAGGAGAATAGAAATTATAAAGATATTAAAACTGTATTAATGATGCCAGATTTAATCAATTATTTTTTAACAGGAAAAAGTTATACAGAGATGACAATAGCATCTACAACTCAACTTTTTGAACTAGAAAATAAAAAATATAGTAATGATATCTTAGAAAGCTATGGAATAGATAAGAGTATCTTTCCAGAAGTGATAGAACCTGGTAAAGTTGTAGGAAGTACTAAAAATTCTAAATTAGAGTCTCTTAGAAAATTTGATATACCAGTTATATCAATAGCTTCTCACGATACTGCTAGTGCAGTACTTTTAACAAAAGCATATACAGATAGTGAGACTCTATTCCTATCTTGTGGAACTTGGTCTTTAATAGGTTGTCTTTCAGAAAAACCACTTATAACAGAAGAAGCTTTTAAAGACTCACTAACAAATGAAACAGGTTATAATTGTTCAAATATGTTCTTTAAAAATATTACAGGATTATATATTCTTGAAAAACTAAAAGAACAATTAGAAAAAAAATTAGGAACAGAGATAAATTTTGAAGAGATTACAAATTATGTAAGCAGTTGTGATGTGAAAGAGATAGTAGATGTAGAAAATGAAGTTTTCCAACAAGATGAATTTAATGTAATAGAGGAGATAGATAAGCTTATAGTCATTCCTTTAGATAATGATTTTGATTATTTCAAAGTTGTATATTTAAGTTTAGTTGAAAAATATAAAAAGACTATTGAACAGATATCTAAAATAATGAATAAAAATTTTAGAAATTTACATATTATAGGTGGAGGAGCAAAGTCAAAACTTCTTTGTCAAATGATAGCTGATACTACAAAACTTAATATAGTAGCTGGACCTTTTGAAGCTACTGCTTATGGAAATATATTAATACAAAAAATTGCTTTGAATGAAATTAAATCTTTAGAAGAGGGATTTAATATTATAGAAAAATCATCAGAAGTATATAAATATCAAGCAAATTAATATTAGGAGGGAACAAATATGAATTATCCAAAAATAGGAATTAGACCAACAATAGATGGAAGAAGAGGAGAGATAAAAGTTAGAGAATCTCTTGAAGAGCAAACAATGAATATGGCAAAAGCTGCTGCGAAATTATTTGAGGAAAATTTAAAATATTCAGATGGAACACCAGTTCAAGTAGTAATAGCTGATACAACAATAGGACGTGTAAATGAAGCTGCAGCTTGTGCAGAGAAATTTAGAAGAGAAAATGTAGATATCACTTTAACAGTAACTCCATGTTGGTGCTATGGTTCAGAAACTATGGATATGGATAAGATGACAATAAAAGGGGTATGGGGATTTAATGGTACTGAGAGACCAGGAGCTGTATATCTTGCAGCAGTATTAGCAGGACATGCACAAAAAGGATTACCAGCTTTTGGAATCTATGGACATGAAGTACAAGAGGCTGATGATACAAGTATACCTAAAGATGTAGAAGAAAAACTTTTAAGATTTGGTAGAGCTGCTTTAGCTGCTGCACAAATGAGAGGAAAAAGTTATTTACAAATAGGTTCTATCTGTATGGGAATAGCAGGCTCTATAATTGACCCTAACTTTATAGAAGAGTATTTAGGAATGAGAGTAGAATCAGTTGATGAGGTAGAGATTATCAGAAGAATGACTGAAGAAATTTATGATAAAGAAGAGTTCAAAAAAGCTATGGAATGGACTAAGAAATATTGTAAGGAAGGTTTTGATAAGAACCCAGAAGGAATGCAAAATCCTCGTGAAATAAAAGATGAGCAATGGGAATTTGTAGTTAAGATGATGATAATAATTAAAGATTTAATGAAAGGAAATCCTAATTTACCAGCAGGATGTGAAGAGGAAAGATCTGGACATAATGCAATAGCTGCAGGATTCCAAGGACAAAGACAATGGACAGACTTCTACCCTAATGGAGATTTTGCTGAAGCATTATTAAACTCTAGCTTTGACTGGAATGGAACTCGTGAACCTATGGTATTAGCTACTGAAAATGACGTGCTAAATGGAATAGGGATGTTATTTGAAAAACTTTTAACTAATAAAGCACCTCTTTTCTCAGATGTTAGAACTTACTGGAGTAAAGATGCTGTAAAACGTGTTACTGGATATGAGTTAGAGGGAGTAGCAAAAGAAGCAGATGGATTCTTACATTTAATCAACTCTGGAGCATCAGCATTAGATTATTCAGCTCAAGCAGTAGATGAGAATGGAAATAGATGTATAAAACCTTTCTATGATATGACTGAGAAAGATGTAAAGAAATGTTTAGAAGCAACTACATGGAACCCAGCAGACTTAGGATATTTTAGAGGTGGAGGATATTCTTCAAGATTCTTAACCGATGCAGAGATGCCAATGACTATGATTAGATTAAATCTTGTAAAAGGATTAGGACCAATGTTACAAATAGCAGAGGGATACAGTATAAAATTACCTCAAGAAGTAACTGAAAAATTATGGAAAAGAACAGATTATACTTGGCCATGTACATGGTTTGCACCTATCTGTAATGGAGAAAAGGGAATGTTTAAAACTGCTTATGATGTAATGAACAACTGGGGAGCTAACCACGGAGCAATAGTTCATGGACATATAGGAGCTGATTTAATAACTTTAGCTTCTATCTTAAGAATACCAGTAGCAGCTCATAATGTACCAGAGGAAAAAATATTTAGACCAGCAGCTTGGAATGCATTTGGAATGGATAAAGAAGGACAAGATTATAGAGCATGTCAAAACTATGGACCATTATTTAAATAATATATAAAATTAAAATAGAATTAAGGAGATAGAATTATGTTAATGGAAAAAGCTCGTAAAGAGATTGTAGAATATGGAAAAAAATTAGTTACATCAAATCTTACAAAAGGAACAGGAGGAAATCTAAGTGTTTTTGATAGAGAAACTGGATATATGGCTATAACTCCATCAGGAATAGATTTCTTTGAAATTCAACCAGAAGATATAGTAATAATGGACTTAGAAGGAAATATAGTAGAAGGAGATAGATTACCTTCAAGTGAATGGGAAATGCATCTATTACAATATAAAGAAAGAACAGATTTAGATGCTGTAATTCATGCTCATACAACTTATGCAACAGTATTAGCTTGTTTACATTGGGAATTACCAGCAACTCATTATATGATAGCAGTAGCTGGAAAAAATGTAAGATGTGCTGAATATGCAACTTATGGAAGCCATGAGTTAGCAGTAAATGCAACTAAAGCTATGATGGATAGAAGAGCTGTAATATTAGCTAACCATGGAATATTAGCTGGAGCCAATGACTTATTAAATGCTTTTAATATAATAGAAGAGATAGAGTATTGTTCACAAATTTATTATATGGCAAAAAGTATAGGAGAACCAGTAGTATTACCAGATGAAGAGATGGCTCTAATGGCTGAAAAGTTTAAAACTTACGGTCAAAGAACTAAAAAAGTATAAAAAATTGTCTGATACCTAAATTAACCATTAACTCTCTTAAAATATAAAAACTACTCAATGAGTTGAAAAACTTATTGAGTAGTTTTTTTAGTATATAGATTTTTATTTAAAAAATTAACTTGGTTAAGAAAGTGTGGTACTATGTATTGTAGAATAAATAAAGGTTTTATAAATTTTTATGGGCAAAGTTAAATAAGATATGATTATTTAATATTAAATTCTAAAAAACTATATTTATTTCTTATAAAATATATAATAAACTATAATAGTACAAAGACTTCGAGGTAAAAATGAAAAAAACAAAAAATGATATCATGATATTAGAATTTATTCATCAAAGAAAAGCTACCTCTCGGGTGGAACTTTCTAAACTTTTAAATATTAGTGAGGCAGCAGTCAGCAAAAGAGTTAAAATGTTGATTGATGAGGGATATTTGAAAGAGAATAGAGAGAAAAATAGAAAAACTGGCGGAAGAAATGCTAGAGGTTTAGAAATAAATCGAGATATTGGAAGAGTGATAGGAATATATTTAGGACTTGAAAATATAACTATTTCTCTATCAGATATTGAAGGTAAAATTTTAAAAACAGAAAAGCAAAGAATTGAGCAAATAACAAAGGTAAAGGAGCAAACATTTAAGCTCTTGAAAAAATTTATTCAAAGTGAAAAAGTAATAGGAATTGGAGTAGGAATGAATGGAATAGTTGATTCTCAAAGGGGAATCAGTGTATATTCAGCTCCATATGGTTGGAACAATGTTGAAATAAAAGAAGAGTTGGGAAGAGAGTACAAGGTACCTGTATTTTTAGAAAATGGTGTAAACTTAATTGCTCTATATGAGAAATATATAGGGAGTTGTAAGGAAAACTCTAACTTTATAGTTTTAAATATTGGAACTGGAGTAAAGGCTGGAATTATTTTAGAAGATAGAATATTCTCTGGGAAGAATTTTACAGTTGGAGAGGTTGGACATATCCCCTATGATTTCTCAAAGGAAGCATATATATGCAGCTGTGGAAATAAAGGGTGTATAGAAACTTTATTGTCAAATTGGTGTATTGAAAGAAAAGTCCATAAGTTAGTAGGTAAAGAGATGGAATATGATGAGATTATTCAAAAAGCTAATCGTGGAGATAAAGTTTATAAAGAGGTTATATTGGAGATGATACCAGTTTTATCCACTATGATATTTTGGTTGACAACTATGATAAATCCAGAAAAGATAGTTATTTATGGAAAGCTTTATAAATGTGATGAATTTTTTTGGAGAGAGTTGAAGAGAAAAATAAAAGAGTGTAGTCTTACATCTAAAAGTACTCCTATTATTGAAAAATTTGAATACGATAGTAACTTGATTGCTCAAGGGGCTATTATTTTGGTAATGAATAATATTTTTAGATATGTTTAATTTAGGAGGGAATATATGAATTTTTCTTGGTTATTAGATGGGGGAATAATAGGATTTTATATCCTCATAAGTTTATTGGTAGGATTATCATTGAGAAAATATGTATCAAATGTTGAAGATTATTTAGTTGCAGGAAGAGAGGTAAATCTCTATGCAGGAATGGCATCTCTAGCAGCTACTGAGTTTGGAATAGTTACTTGTATGGCAGCAGCTCAACTGGGATATAGATATGGTTTTTCTGGAGCAATGGTAGGATTGTTACTATGTACTTCAATGTATCTTGTGGGTAAGACAGGATTTTGTATAAAACCACTTCGTGATGCTAATGCTATGACACTTCCAGAATTTTTTGAAAAAAAATATAGTCCTAGAGTGAGATGGGCAACTGGAGTTATAATTGTAATAGGTGGACTTTTAAATACTGGAATATTTTTGAGAACAGGTGGAGATTTCTTAGTGGCAGTTGTTGGATTAAATCCAGATTACTTAGAGATAACTATGACAATTTTACTTATAATAGTAGCACTTTATACAGTGTTAGGTGGAATGATTTCAGTATTGGTTACAGATTTTTTACAATTTATTTTAATGAGTGCTGGAATGATAATTGTAACAATCTATATTGTCTATACTATTGGTTGGGGAAATATTTTAAATGCAGTTCAAGATACTTATGGAGCAGCAGGTTTTAATCCATTTATAAATAAAAATTTAGGTTGGCAATATGTAGCATATACTTTCTTGACAGTATCAGCTACTGTACTTACATGGCAGACAATGATTTCAAGAGTATTAGCTTGTAAAGATTCAACAGTTGCTAAAAAAATGTATACTAAGACAAGCTTTTTCTATATAGTACGTTCTCTTATTCCAGTGTCATGGGGATTAGCAGCTCTAACAATTTGGAAGCCAGATATGTTAGGTGGAGCTCCAATAACAGCTATGCCAAAATTCCTTTCAGCTGCTCTTCCTACTGGACTTATAGGTATAGTAGTTGCAGCAATGCTTGCAGCAGATATGTCAACAGATTCATCTTATCTTTTAGGTTGGGCAAGTGTAATATATAATGATATATTAGCAGTTTTACATAAAGGAACATGGTCTGAGAAAAAAGCTGTATTAATAAATAAAGTATTAGTAGCTGCTATTGGATTATTCTTGCTATTTTATGGATTATGGTATCCATTGAAATCAGACTTGTGGGTATACATGACTCTAACTGCATCAATATATTCAGTGAGCGTTTCAACTCTACTCATAGCAGCATGTTATTGGAAAAGGGCAAATACTTGGGGAGCATATGCAGCAATAGTAGTAGGGTCAGCAACTCCGCTTTTATTCTTAGTAATGCAACAAGTTCCAGCAACTGCTGAACTAGCTAAATCAATAGGACCATACTATTCTGGAATAGCAGCGTTTGTTTTTGCATGGATAGCTATGATTATAGGTTCTAATTTAAAAATTATATTAAAAAAATAGGAGGCTTTTATGAGAATATTTTGGTCAATATTATTCTTTGGAGGATTGGCATGGTATATATTTACAATTTTTAATGTTGGAATCAAAGGTTTTGAAGATGTGAAAGATATGTTATTGAATATTAATAAAAACAATGGAAAATAAAGAGGAATACTTATGAAAGAGAAGATGAATATAATACTTATTTTGACAGATGACCAAGGGTACTGGTCATTAGGAAGTTATGGTAATAGGGATGTAATCTCTTCCAACTTAGATAGATTAGCAGAGGAAGGAGTGAGATTTGAGAATTTTTTCTGTGTATCTCCAGTATGTTCTCCAGCAAGAGCTTCAATATTTACAGGAAAAATTCCATCACAACATGGAGTACATGATTGGCTAGATGAACATCATAAAGATACTTGTGAATACTTAAAGAATCAAACAACTTTTGTAAAAATTTTAGCTGAGAATGGGTACAGATGTTGTCTTAGTGGAAAGTGGCATTTAGGAAATAGTGCAGAGATTCAACAAGGATTTGAAGAGTGGTATGTACATGAAAAAGGGGGAGGACCATATTATAATGCTCCTATGTATAAAAATGGAGTTTTAATAAAAGAACCTAAATATATAACAGATGCTACTACTGATTATGGATTGGAGTTTTTAGATAAGATTTCTAATGATGATTCTCCTTTTTATTTGAGTTTACACTATACAGCTCCTCATTCTCCATGGGGAAAAGAACATCATCCAAAAGAGTTATTAGACTTATATAATGATTGTAAGTTTGAAAGTTGTCCAAGAGATGAATACCATCCATGGAAAATAAGAGAAACTTTTGAAGGAACAGAAGAGGAGAGATTGGAGGTACTAAAAGGTTATTTTGGAGCTATAACTGGAGTGGATAATCAGATAAAGAGAATTATGGATAAATTAGAGGAGATAGGGGAGTTAGATAATACTCTAATTATCTTTACAAGTGATAATGGAATGAATATGGGACATCATGGAATTTTTGGAAAGGGGAATGGAACTTTTCCACAAAATATGTATGAATCATCAGTAAAAATACCTATGATAATGTATCATAAAAATAGATTACCTAAGGGTAAAGTCTATGAAGGATTGTACAGCCATTATGATATTATGCCTACTCTTTTAGAAATGTTAAACATAGAGTATATTCCAGAAAAAGAGTTGCCAGGAAAAAGTTTTCTAAATATTTTTTCAGATGAGGAAGAGAATTTAGAAAATGATGTGGTAATATTTGATGAGTATGGACCTGTTAGAATGATTAGAAATAGAGAGTGGAAATATATACATAGATATCCATTTGGGCCACATGAGTTATATGATTTAAAAAATGACCCAAATGAAGATAAAAACCTTATTGATATGATAGAGTATCAAGAAAAAGTCTTAGAGCTGAGAGAGAGATTAGAAAAATGGTTCTTAAGATATGTTAATCCAGAGATTGATGGAGCAAAGGAGCCAGTATATGGTGGAGGGCAAAAAGGATTAGCAGGTACATGGGGGAATAATAGAGCTATTTATCAAAAGTATCAATCTGACTTTGTGTGCAGTGGAGAGAATTATTTGAGAAAGAGAGATGAGGAGTTAAAAGTAGAGAGAGTAGATTAAAGTAAGGAGCTGTTGCAAATTCTTAAATTGAAATCAAAAATAAAAATATTTAAAAATATAAAAGGAAAAAAGTTTACTTCCAATCGCTAGTGTTTATGCAATGCTCATTACAGTAAATTTTTTTCCTTTTCCTTTACTCTTTTTATACTACGATTTCAATTTAAGAAATTTACTAAGGAGGGAGAATAGAGTTCAAGAATGACGAAGATTGAGGAGAATAAATAGAGCAAGTCAGCGAAAGCGAACGCTAAAAAACACAACTGTTTGAGTGAAACGAGTTTTGTGTTTTTAGTGAGCTAAGCCATACTTGCTCTTTATTCTTTGAATGAAAGTCATTCTTGAATTATTTATATATTATCTTAATTTCTTAAATTGCAACAGCTCCTATAACATTTATCTATTTTGTTTTCTAGCTATCTTAGGAAGAATAAATCCAAGTCCTATCAACACTATTGGAGTTAAGATATTTAAGGTGATTTGGAAAATCCATTCAGAACTAAATGTTTCAACATTCTTAGGAAAAATACCCATTAAACAAGCAAAGGCTGTAAATACAAAGCACCAAACTCCAACTAAAGTAGCAACTTTATCACTAGTAATAAATTTAAATGTTGCCTTTTCCATAAGTCCTTTATTTCTAATAAATCCTCTAAGTCCAATATAAGCTAAGAATACCCATAAATATCTAAGTGGCATAACTATAGAGTTTAAATCTAAAAGCCAGTTATAAAGATTATTCATATCTCCAATACCAAGGGCAGGAATAATGATTAGAATACCAACTAACACAGCAGTTAATTTGTATCCATTAATAGGGGCACCATACTCATTAGTTTTAGTAAAAGAATGAGGTATAAAGTTTTTATCTCCCTCTCCAATCAGCATTTTTAGTGGAGCATCTATTGAAAACATAAGAGCAGATATTTGTCCTAATGTATTAGCAATAGCATATAAAATCATTAAAAGATTTCCTAAACCATAGTATTCTCCTAAAAGTTTAAAAGCATAGTATTGTCCATTCATTTTAAGGTCAGCTGGAATATTTCCACTATTAAACATTATTCCCATAGCAAGTGAACCAAGAAGAGCAGATACTCCAACAGAAGCAGCTAGTATTATCATTCCTTTAGGGAAATTTTTACTAGGATTATCAACTTCTTTTACATATGGTGATATTTTTTCACATCCACCTACAGCAAATACTAACATAGATATTGTAGTAAAATATGCAAAATCAAATTTGGGCATAAAAGTAGTTAAGCTCCAATCTGTAGTGGCAGAAGTTGCACCTACAATAGAAGGTGCTGCTACTGTTAGAAGAATATATAGTATTCCCATAAAGAACATAGAAGTTCCAGCAAGAGCTCCTATTTTTTTAAGTGAGTTAATTCCTTTAGCAGATAACCATAAGAAAAATAGAAAAATAGCAAGTACAATACTCTGTAAGATTAAAGGATTAAAGTTTTTAATCATATCTCCATTTTGGAAAAATACCCAACTAAGAGCAACTAATGCTCCTTGAGGCTTTTGTGCAAGATAGGGAATATGTACTACCCAATATGTCCATCCAGCAAGATAAGCTATCATTGGACCATAAGTTGAACCTATCCAGCTCGATACTCCTCCACCTTTATTTTCAAATACAGATCCCATTTCTCCTACCATTAAAGCATAAGGTAAGAAATAAAAAGTAAGTATTAGTAGCCATGAAACTACAACTGTAAGACCTTGATTGGCATAGTTATTAACAACATTTCCAAATCCCCAAACTACTGTGAATCCCATCATTGCTAAAGTACGCCAGTTAAGTTTTTTTGTTCCCATTAATTTGTTCTCCTTTTTTTAAAATTACAATCACCAAAGATTATATCATAAAAAACAAAAAAACTTTATATTTTTTTGAAAAAAATTTTAAAAAAATATAAAATTGAGAGAAAAATTACAATTTTCAAAGTTTACTTAATACTTAATAGTTCTTTAAATTCTTTTATATTATTTCTACTAACAGGGACTTTAAACTTTAAATCTTGAATTTTTAAAACAAAAGTTCCATTAAACCAAGGTTCTACTTCTTTTATTTTGTCTAAATTTACAATATAAGCTCTGTGTGTTCTATAGAATTTATTTTTAGGGAGAATTTCTTCCCATTTAGAAATTTTTAATTTAGAAGTATATATTTCATTTTGAGTATAGACTAAACTTTCTTTTTCTGAAACTTCAATATAATATATTTCATCTAAAGATAAAACTACCATTTTTTCATCAAGAAAGACAGTTACCTTATTAATTTTTTCCACTTCTTTTATAGGGGAGTTATCTTTTATCATTGTTAAATTATTGAGTACTTCAGTTATTCTCTTTTCTGAATATGGTTTTAAAAGATAGTCAAAAGCTTTTATTTCGAAAGCTTCTGCAGCATAATCTCTATATGCAGTAATAAATATTATTTTTATATTTGGATTAAGCTTTGTTAAAATTTTTCCTAAGCTCATTCCATCTAATTCAGGCATATTTATATCTAAAAAAATAATATCAACCTTATTTTCTTGGAGATATTTTAAAGAATCGATAGGATTTTCAAATTCTTTTTCTAAGGATATTTCCTTATGTTTAGTAAGAAAATATTTAAGTTCTTCTCTTGCAGGAAATTCGTCTTCTACTATTACACAAGTTAACATTTGTCCTCCTTACTTATATAGAAAGTTATTTTGGTTCCTCTTTCTAATTTTTTTATATTTAATCCTTTTCCATAAAGAATTTTTAAACGATTATGAACATTTTTTAAACCTATATTTTTTTCTATTTTATCATCAATTCCATCTATAATACTTTGTTCTATTCCTACTCCATCATCTTCTATACTTATAATATATTCAGCTTTATTTTCAGAAACTGATATAGCTATAGTTCCTCCTTCTCTACGTTTTAGTATACCATGTTTAATACTATTTTCCACAAGAGGTTGAATTATTAAACTAGGTAATTGTATATCCAGATATTTTTCAGGAATATTATAAATAACTTTTATTTTATCTCCAAATCTTGCCTTTTCAATATTTATATAAGCTTCAACTTGACTTAATTCATCTTTTAAAGAGAGTAATCTAGAAAAATTTTCTAAATTGTATCTCAAGTAAGTAGAAAGATTTATAATTATTTCTCTTGCTCTATCTGGCTCTATTCTTACGAAAGAGGAAATAGTATGAAGAGCATTAAATAAAAAATGAGGATTTATTTGAGTTTGTAGAGCTTTTAACTCTGCTTCTTTAGCCATAGCTTTAAAATTTTCTATATTACTTAGTTCTATTTGTGTAGATAAAAGCATAGATAATCCTTCAGCTAAATACTGCTTTCTAGCTGTAACAAATTTAGGAGTATCAAAATATAGTTTTAAAGTACCAGAGATTTTCTTCTCCTCTTGAAAAAGAGGAAGTATAATACAAGATTTAATATTACCACTAATACACTGAAAATCTATAATATCACTTTCTTCCTTTCCAAGTATTAAAAACTCTCCAGTTTTTAACACTTGTTTAGTGGCACTACTTTTAATTTCACTATGATTTAAAATATATTCATCAGAAATAAGGTGGCTAGCTATAATATTTTTATCATCAGTGATAACAACAACTTTTGCTTCTAAAGATTCAAGTATTATTTTACAAACTTCGTCTAAACTATTACCTTTCCTTATATAAGGAAGAGATTTGTTTGCAATTTCTAAAGCAAGTTTAGCCTGTTTACCAGCCATAATCTCTTTTTCAGAAATTAAATCTTCTATTATGATAATAACAATAGATACTCCTAAGGCATTAGCTAAAATCATAGGTAAATAAATATTTTTTACAATATCTATAGCTATTACAAAGTCATAAAGGAAAAAACCAGTGAGAAGTATTAATAGCATACTGAGGTTTTCAATTAAAAAGCCACTAATAAAACCATATATATAGCAATTTTTTTCATTGGTTTTTTTAAAAAAGACAGAAGTAATAAATCCCCCTAAAATAGATGAAATACCACAAGCAATAGTAGTAGGACTTTCTATATCAACAAAAAATCTATGTATCCCAGCTACCATTCCTGTTATTATTCCTACTTGAGGACCACCTATTATTCCAGCTACAGCAACACCTATATTTCTAGTATTAACAATAGCACCTCGATAATAAATACCAGTATATGTTCCTATAATTGAAAGAAATGAGAAAAATATTGAAAGTAATATAATATCAGTTTTAGTATATTCTTTCTTAGTAAAAATATTCTTAGCTCTTTTAAATTTAGTAAAGAAAAAAGCTAAAGCAATAATGTATCCAAGATTGTTCAAAAGTCTACTTGTTAATTCAAACACTCAAATCACCCCTATTAGAAAGATTATACCATAAATAAATTTATTTAAAAAGCAAATTAAGGTTGATATTTTGCATTTTAAGTATAAAAAAATGCAATTTAGTATGAAAATCAATAAAAAAAAATAAAATAGAGTAAAATAATTATTAAGAAGTAAAATACATTCAAAATGTAAAAAAATATAACAGGAGGACAGGTTTATGATTAGTTTTATTGTTTCAATTATTGCCTTAGTAGTAGGTTATTTTATTTATGGAAAAATTGTAGAAAGAATTTTTGGACCAGATGAAAATGCTCTTACACCAGCTAAAAGATTGGAAGATGGAGTAGACTATATTGAGATGAGTGAAAAGAAAACTTTCTTAATTCAATTCTTAAATATAGCAGGAACAGGACCTATATTTGGAGCAGTTGCAGGAGCAATGTGGGGACCAGCAGCATTTATTTGGATAGTGTTTGGTTGTATTTTTGCAGGAGCAGTGCATGACTATTTAATTGGTATGATGTCTCTTAGAAGAGATGGAGCTAGTGTTGCAGAGTTAGTAGGAGAAAACCTTGGTGATAAAGCAAAAAAATTAATGAGAGTTTTTTCTGTAGTATTATTAGTTTTAGTAGGAGTTGTATTTGTAACAAGTCCAGCTGCAATTTTGCATGATTTAATCAAATCTGTACCAACTATAGCTTTTGTAGGAATAATAATTATTTACTATTTAATAGCTACTGTTCTTCCAATAGATAAAGTAATAGGTAGAATATATCCAGTATTTGGTATATGTCTATTAATAATGGCTGTTGGTATAGGAGTTGGAATAGTAGTTCAAGGATATGAGATTCCAGAGATAGCTTTACAAAATTATCATCCAAAAGGTGTTTCAGTATTCCCATATCTATGTATCTCTATAGCTTGTGGAGCAATAAGTGGTTTCCATGCAACTCAATCTCCAATGATGGCAAGATGCCTTGGAAATGAAAAACAAGGTAGAAGAGTTTTCTATGGGGCTATGATTGCAGAAGGTATAGTTGCTCTTATTTGGGCTGCAGCTGCAATGTCATTCTTTGGTGGAACTGAAGGATTAGGAGAAGCTCTTGGACAAGGAGGAGCAGCAGTTGTTGTAAATAGAATTTCAAGTAGTGTATTAGGAAAAGTTGGAGGAGCTTTAGCAATATTAGGAGTTGTAGCATGTCCAATAACTTCAGGAGATACTGCTTTTAGAAGTGCAAGACTTACAATAGCAGATGCTATAGGATATAAACAAGGACCTATCGTAAATAGATTCGTTGTTGCTATTCCTTTATTTGTAATAGGTATTGCATTATGTTTTATAGATTTTAATATTTTATGGAGATATTTCAGTTGGTCTAACCAAACATTAGCTACAATAGCACTTTGGGCTGCAGCTAAATATTTAAGTAATCAAGGTAAAAATTATAAGATTGCTCTTATTCCAGCAATATATATGACAGTAGTAGTTACTTCATATATTATAATAGCTCCAGAAGGATTTGTAAGATTCTTTAAAGGAGTTCCTACAAATACAGTTGAGTTAGTTGGAAATATAGCAGGAATAATATTAGCAGCAATTTGTGCAATAGCTTTTATGAAATCTATAAAAAAAGAAAATAAATAATTGAGATATTTAATGAAAAAGAGTTTAGCTATAAAAAGTTAAACTCTTTTATTTTTATTATTTAATACATTTTTTAAAGAGTAATTATTATATAAAAAGAGGCTGTTGCAACTTATTAAATTGCAACAGCCTTATAAATTAAACTTAAAATATTTTTATATTATTTAATTATTATTCTTTACTAACATTTAATAAACGATGTTCACTTTCAAGGTCAAGATAGAATCCTTTAATATTTTTTTGCATTCCAGCATTATCAAATGGATTTACAAGGACAAACATAGGTAATTCTTCTTGAATAATATCTTGAATTTCTCCATAATATTTATTTCTTTCATCTTGGTTTGTACTTGCTCTAGCTAAGTCTAATAATTCGTCTACTCTAGAGTTAGTATAGTAAGTTCTATTTCCTCCACTTCCATGATGTTTAGAATGGAATAATGCATATAGAGCAGAATCACAATCAGGAGAAGATGACCAACCTAGTAAGAACATATCTTGTTCTCCTCTTGCAAGCTTATCAAGGTAAGCTCCCCATTCAATAATTTCAACTTCTAAATCTATTCCAATTTGTTTTAATTGATCTTGAAGAATAACAGCAATATTTTTTCTAACTCCAGTATCATTTAAAGATATTTTAGCTTTAAAACCATTAGGGAAACCAGCTTTGGCTAATAATTCCTTAGCTTTTTCAATGTTTTGTTTATATTCTTTAGCATTTGGATTATATCCAGGTACTCCAGGAGCTACTGGAGAATTTGAAGAAGTAGCTGAACCTAAAAATACAGCTTGTATAATACTAGGAACATCAATAGCATAGGCAATAGCTTGTCTTACTTCTTCTTTATCAAAAGGAGCTTTCTTTGTATTAAATCCTAAATAGTTGATATTGATAGCAGGTTGTTCCATAAGAACTAAATCTGAATTACCTTTTACAAATTGCAAATCGATAGGGTCAATTTCATAAGCAATATCAACTTCTTTTGTTTCTAGAGCAATTGTTCTATTTGTTCCTTCTGTAATAACTCTAAAAATTACATTTTCAGTTAAAGGTTTTCCTCCAAAGTAATTTGGATTAGCTTTTAAAGTAATTCTATCTCCTGATCTCCAAGATACAAACTCATAAGGACCAGTTCCTACAGGATGTTGTGCATAATCTTGACCTGCAGCAGTTACTGTTTCTTCATCTAATATAGAAGCTCCTTTATGTGCAAGATAGTTAACAAGAGGACCAAATGGTTGTTTTGTAGTAATTTGAATTGTGTAATCATCTAATGCTACAATTTTATCTATATCTCCAAAAAAACTCATAAGTGCTGGAGCTTCTTTAGCTCTAGTTAATGAAAAAATTACATCATTAGCTTTAAAATCGTTTCCATTATGGAATTTAATTCCCTTTTTTAGATTTACTTTTAATGTAAGAGGATCTACTTGCTCCCAAGAATCTGCAAGAGCAGGAACTAATTTTCCATCTTTATCTCTTTGAATAAGAGTGTCATAAATATTAAGAAAAACTCTATGTGAAGGAACATCATTAGATGCAACAGGGTCCATAGTTTTAGCTTCAGCAGCTTGAGCTATGATAAGTGTATCCTTTCCTTCAGCAAGGGCTATTGATGAGACTAAAGTCATCAATGTTAAAAATGAACCAAATAATCTTTTTTTCATAAATAATTCCTCCCTAAAAATTAGTATAAAAATATTATACTATATTAAGGAAGGAATTCATAGTAATAAAAATATATTATTTTTATAAATTTAATAAATTGAAATTTATTTTTACAGATACATATCTGTTTTCTGAAATATAAAAACGCCAAAGTTTATCTTTATACTCTTCAGCATAATCTATTCCTATTCTTTTAGTTTCAATTATATTAGTGATAGTATAATTATCATCCTCTAACCAAATCTCTGCACTTTCAGTTATATTAAGAGTATTAAGATTTTTATCAATAGCCAATGCTTTTGTAAGTTTTCCTGGACCATTAGATATATCTTTATCTTTTTTTACATTTCTTAATTGTTTCATATATTCTATATTTTCTAAAGGCTCAACCGCTCTAATAAGAACAGCTTCAGGAATATCTTTTTTATTAGCACTAATATTGAAGCAATGATACATACCATAGATGAGATAAATATATATGTGACCACCTTCAAGAAACATAGGTTCAGTTCTATTAGTACGTCTATTTTTGTAAGAATGAGCTGCTTTATCTAGGGGTCCCATATAGGCTTCAGTTTCTACTATTCTAGCTTTTAAAATTTTATTATCTATTTTTCTAACAAGCACTTTTCCTAAAAGATTTTTAGCAAGAGTTACTCCATCTACTAAGAAAAAATTTTTTTCTAGTTTCATTAGATTATCAATCCCATTATATAATTATCAAAATATTTACCATCTATATAGGCAGCATTTTTTAATTGTCCCTCTATTTCAAAACCAAGTTTTTTATAAAGAGAAATGGCTTTTTCATTATCTACTCTTGTCAACAATTCTATTCTAGTTAGTCCCGATTTTTTTCCTTTTTCAATAGCTGATAGAATAAGTGATTTTCCAATACCAATACCCCAGTAATCTTTAAGAATAGTTATACCTAATACTCCAATATGTTTTAATCTCATTCTACTTTCATTAGTTCTAAGACTACAACTTCCTACTATCTTATTATCAACTAGAGCAACTAGCATAAAGTTTTTATCAGTAAAACTCTCAAAGTATTTTTTCTCTTCCTCTACATTTAAACCTATTCCCTCTTTACCAAAGCCCAAAAAGTCAGTTTCTTTTCCACATTGATTAATATAATTTAAAAACTCTTGTGCTTCTTCAGCTTTAGCTAATCTAATAGTAAGCTCTTTCCCATTTTTTAAAAGATGTTTTTCCATAGTATCCTCCTTAAGTTATAATAATTCTGAAATTTCCCAAATTAGTTGTTCTCTGATATCTTCATATCCCTCTAGTATAGAAATTTTCCAGTTACTTCCGTAGAGTTTTATTTCAAAATTATCTATCTCATCTTCAATATTTTTCTTAGTAATTTTTTTCTTATCAAATAGAGGAGCTCTTTTCTCTTCTTTTCCTTCTATTGAAATGATTAACATTCCTTTAGAAAAACCTTTTAATATAACTTCTGAAGCTCTTTGTGCTTCAGCTCTCTCTATTGCTCTCTCTTTTCTATTTTCTGCATTTTTTCTTTTATTTTCAGTAAGTCTTCTAAACTTTTTTTCTTCCTCTAATCTTTTTGCTTTTTTCATTTTTTTGTTAATAGAGTAGGCTTTTCCTTTTGGTTTATCTTTACTTATTACTTCCATTTTAAACTCCTTTATAAAAATTTTATATACATTTATATTATAGCATATTTAATGAAAAATACCTATGTTCAATAATTTTTTATATTACAATTATTAAAAATAAATATGAAAGATTTACTAGATTTTTTATAAAAAAAATTATAAAATAAGAAGATATGAAATGAGCTTAACAGGGGAGGAAAAATGAGTAGTATAAAAGTAAAATCGCTAGTTTCTTTAACAATTCCAATATTTTTTGAGTTGCTTTTGATTACAATAGTAGGAAATATTGATACTATTATGCTAGGGCATTATAGCGATAAAGCAGTTGGAGCAGTTGGAGGGATAAGTCAGGTTTTAAATATTCAGAATGTTATTTTTGGATTTATCAACTTAGCGACAAGTATATTGTGTGCACAGTTTATAGGAGCTAGAAATAAAAAGAGAGTTCAAGAGGTAATAACAGTTTCTTTAATAGTAAATCTTTTATTGGGAATTTTATTAGGAAGTGTATATTTTATATTTTGGAGATTTATATTAGAAAAAATACAATTACCTTCTGAATTAATAGGAATAGGGAAATTATACTTTCAACTGGTAGGAGGACTTTGTGTATTTCAGGCTGTTACATTGACATGTGGAGCTGTTATGAAGAGTCATGGAAATCCAAAGCAGATGTTGTTTGTAAATATTGGAGTTAATCTATTAAATATATTTGGTAATGGAGTATTTATTTTTGGTTGGTTTGGAATGCCTATATTAGGACCAACTGGAGTTGGAATATCTACAGTTGTTTCAAGAGCAATAGGGTGTGTAGTAGGATTTTTAGTTATGAGCCACTATTGTAACTTTAAATTTAGAAGAAAATTTTTAAAACCTTTTCCATTCCACGTAATAAAAAATATTTTATCTATTGGAATACCAACAGCTGGAGAAAATTTAGCTTGGAATGTAGGACAACTTATGATAATGGCAATGGTAAATACTATGGGAACAGTGATGATAGCATCACGTACTTACCTAATGTTAGTAGCAAGTTTTGTAATGACTTTTTCAATAGCTTTGGGTCAAGCTACAGCTATACAAGTAGGACAATTAGTAGGAGCAAAAGAATCAGAAGAGGCTTATGATAAATGTTTCAAAAGCTTAAGATTATCAGTAATATTAGCAATTGTAGTTACTTCAGGAGTAGTTTTACTAAGAGGACCAATAATGAATATGTTTACAAATAATATTGATATTTTAGATGCTTCTCTTAAAGTTTTTCCATTGATGATACTGTTAGAGGTAGGAAGAGTTTTTAATATTGTTATTATCAACTCGTTACATGCTGCTGGGGATATAAAGTTTCCAATGTTTATGGGAATAATATTTATTTTTATAGTAGCAGTACCTTTTTCATATATTTTAGGATTAAAATTGGGATGGGGACTTGTAGGAATTTGGATAGCTAATGCAGCAGATGAATGGTGTAGAGGAGTGGCTATGTTAATAAGATGGAAAAGTAAAAAATGGCAAAGTAAGAGTTTTGTATAGCACAAAACTCTTTTTATTTATCATTATAATAAAAAATTCTCGTTTTGATATAGTAACTTAAATAATAACTAAGAAATAACTATAAAAAAAACATAAAAATCAAATAATGAACAAAAAAAATTTTTTTATACTTGGCATAAAAATTGCTATATAAAGTAGTGTAAATAAAAATAAAAGAAACTAAGGAGGAAAAATAGTGGAATTATTAAAATGGGTACATAATACTAAAAGTAGAGATGTAAATTATACAAAAGAAAAATTAGTAGGATTTGAAGAGAAAGAGATGAAGGAAGTTTATGATTTCCATAAAAGTCTTCCTGGATATAAAGCAACTCCATTAGTAGAATTAGATGATTTAGCAAAATATTATGGAGTACAAAAATTATGGTTAAAAGATGAATCAAAAAGATTTGGATTAAATGCATTCAAAGTACTTGGAGGTTCATATGCAATAGGAAAATACCTAAGCCAAAAATTAGGAAGAGATATGAGCGAGTTACCATTTAATGTACTTATATCTGATGAAGTAAAAAAACAATTAGGAGATGTAACATTTGTTACAGCAACTGATGGTAACCACGGAAGAGGAGTAGCTTGGGTAGCTAACAAATTAAGACAAAAATCAGTAGTATATATGCCAAAAGGATCTGCTAAAATGAGATTTGATGCAATAGCTAGAGAGGGAGCAGATGTATCAATCACTGATTTAAACTATGATGATGCAGTAAGATTAGCAAATAAAGGTGCAGAAGAGCACGGTTGGATAATGGTACAAGATACTGCGTGGGATGGATATGAAGAAATTCCTTTATGGATAATGCAAGGATACTCTACAATTATCAATGAGATAGTTGAGCAATTAGAGGCTGCAAAAGAAGAAAAACCAACACATGTATTCTTACAAGCAGGAGTAGGTTCATTTGCTGGAGCAGTTCAAGGATATTTAGCACACTTATATGGAGATGACAGACCTATAACAATAATCTGTGAACCACACGGAGCAAACTGTATTTATAAATCAATGGAAGCTAATGATGGAAAACCTCATAATGTAACTGGAGATTTAACAACAATAATGGCAGGACTTGCTTGTGGAGAGCCTAATACAATCAGCTGGAAAATTTTAAGAGACAATGCAGATTTTTCTGTATCATGTGATGACTCTATAGCAGCAAGAGGAATGAGAGTATTATCTTCACCTTTAGGAAATGACCAAAGAGTAATTTCTGGAGAATCAGGAGCAGTAGGACTTGGATTATTCACAGTATTATCTGAGAAAAAAGAAGAGTATGCAGAATTAATGAAAGCATTAAAAATTGATGAAAATTCAAGAATTTTATGTATCAGTACAGAGGGAGATACTGACGTAGAAGGTTATAAAAACGTAGTATGGAATGGATCTCATCCAAATAAATAATTTATAAAGTAGTTTGTAGTTAATATAAAAATATTATTGAAAAAAATGGAGGATAAAATGTTAACTGAAGCAAGAAAACAACAATTAATAGAAACACTTAGCAATTTAATTCAAAGAAGAAGCTATTCTGGAGAAGAAAAAGAAGTAGTAGAATATATTGAAAAAGTAATGAAAGAAGTAGGATATGATACAGTTCATATAGACAAATATGGAAACGTAATTGGATCAATCAAAGGAAAATATGAAGGACCAAAAGTATTAATGGATGGACATATTGATACAGTTCCAGTAGATGAAGAAAAATGGACTGAAAAACCATTTGGTGGAGAAGTTCATGATGGAAAATTATTCGGAAGAGGAACTACAGATATGAAAGGTTCTGTATGTGCAATGATATTAGCAGGAGCTTACTTAGCACAAGACCTTAAAAAAGAATTTGCTGGAGAAATATTCATGGCTGGAGTAGTACATGAAGAGTGCTTTGAAGGAGTAGCAGCAAGAGAGATCAGTAACTATGTAAATCCAGATATCGTAATAATTGGAGAAGCATCTCAATTAAACCTTAAAATAGGACAAAGAGGAAGAGGAGAGATAGTTGTAGAAACTTTCGGAAAACCAGCTCACTCAGCTAACCCAGAAAAAGGAATCAATGCTGTATATAAAATGATGAATATAATAGGAGAAATTCAAAAATTACCTATGACTCATCACAAAGATTTAGGATATGGAATCCTAGAATTAACTGATATTAAATCATCTCCATATCCAGGAGCATCAGTAGTACCTGATTATTGTAGAGCAACTTATGATAGAAGACTTTTAGTAGGAGAAACTCCTGAGTCTGTATTAGCTCCATTACAAGAATTATTAGATAGAATGATGAAAGAAGATGAAACATTAAAAGCAAAAGTTTCTTATGCAGTAGGAAAAGAAATGTGTTGGACAGGAAATGAAATAACTGGAGAGAGATTCTTCCCTGGATGGTTATTTGATGAGAAAGAAGAGTATGTTCAAAAAGCAGTAGAAGCATTAAAAGGAATTGGACAAAATCCTACAATAATGCACTATAACTTCTGTACAAATGGTTCTCACTATGGAGGAGAAAAAGGAATAAGAACAATAGGATATGGACCATCAAAAGAAAATATTGCTCATACAATAGATGAGTACATAGAATTAGATCAATTATTCAAAGTAACAGAAGGATTCTATGCAATATTAAAAGCTTACTTAGCTAAGTAATAAATATTCAGTGTATGAAGAGTATTGATTTGATAAAATTATCAGTCAATACTCTTTATTATAAAGAGAAATAGTTGTTAGTAAAAAATAAATTTTTAAAAGAAAGTAACTCAAAAATTATAGGAGGAATTTTCATGTCAAAAATTCTAATAAAAAATGGAACAGTTATAGATGGAAGCAGAAGTGCAAGATTCCAAGCTGATG